>Ga0208789_1000558_pt1 | contig 32676 bp, 27 predicted proteins | sample Methanotroph_Enr_FD_187368 | JGI IMG/M metagenome (GOLD analysis project Ga0208789, IMG submission 187368) | Enriched soil microbial communities from Old Woman Creek wetland in Ohio, USA - Methanotroph_Enrichment_5 (SPAdes) (version 2) | ecosystem: Environmental > Terrestrial > Soil > Wetlands...
CTTCGCATCATCGGCGGCGGTTGGCATTCCCGAGGCTTCGGCAATATAGACAGCGGTGACGGTATGGTTGCGGGAATCTCGCGCGGGATTGGAGTAAATACCCAGCAAAGCCGTCAGCGTAATATCCAGGCAGGTTTCCTCCTGGGCCTCGCGAATCGCTGCGTGTTCCACTGTTTCGCCAACATCGACAAAGCCGCCCGGAATCGCCCAACCGTAAGGCGGATAGGCGCGCTCGATCAACACGAATGGCCGGTCGGGCTGGTCGATCAATTCGATTAAAATATCGGCTGCCAACAAAGGGGTGACGGGTTTGAACATGGTATCTCCTAATAGCGGGTGTGGGCGGAGAAATATAGCACATACTCATGGTATCTACTTTAAAAGGCAGATAAACCATAAACGGAGCCGCGACTTCAGTCGCGCATGAGCGATCGCTATGGTGTCAGCCATTACCGCGACTGAAGTCGCGGCTCCAAATGTCCTGAAATTTAAATCAGACACCTTCCGCTTTTCCGGGTTTCAAAAAGCGATGCAACCGGGTAAAGTTGGATTGAGTCTAATCCAATCTGCCAAGGAAACCATGAACTGTCCCAAGTGCCTAAACACGCTGCAAGTGCAAAGCGAAATCTGTCCTCATTGCGGCATCGTGTTTGAAAAATACCTGAAATACCATCCGGTGCAGACCGAGCAGCAGGACGACCAGCCGCCCATTGTGACGCTGTATGAAGAGGATGAAGCTCAGCCGCTGACGCAGTTTTTGCTGCAAGAGGCACAGCCAGCCACGGTGGCGTATTTTTCAGGCAGGGCTATTATTCTGGCGGGGCTCATTATTTGGAGCTGGCAGTTGATTGGAGCATCCATCGAAAGTAATGCGGCCGGGAATTCCTTCTTGCATCTGGTCAACCTGCCGTTTCATGAGGCGGGGCACATTGTTTTCAGGCCGTTCGGCGCATTTATCACCTCATTAGGCGGAACGCTGGGGCAGCTGCTAATGCCGTCAATCTGTGCGGGCGTGTTATTGCTTAAGACACGCGACCCGTTCGGCGCATCGGTCGCGTTGTGGTGGGTCGGCGAGAATTTTCTCGATATTGCGCCGTATATGAACGATGCGCGGGCAGGGCAGTTGCCGCTATTGGGCGGCAATTTCGGCCATTCTGCGCCCTATGGTTTTCACGACTGGCAATACCTTTTGACCGAGTCCGGTCTTTTGCAATACGACCACATGCTGGCCAAAGCGGTTTTTGCGTTGGGGGCAGTCATCATGCTGCTGTCGATGTTGTGGTGCTGGCTTTTGCTGGTCAATCAATATAAGGGACTAAGCCGTCCGAACTGAGCGGGTATGTTTTTAGGTTAAACGGTCAAAGCAAACTATGAACGCCAAATGCCATCGATACAGCATTCATGGCCTGCCAACTATAAGGCTTTAGGTTGAAGGAGATGATGTTGCGGCCGAAGACAATTTAAACAAAGCCAGCCACGCTTCCGGGCTGTTCAACGGCTTAAAGTGTTTAACTTTCGTCGTCTCAAACGCTCTAAATATTTTTTTCTTTTGTGTTTGAGATTGAATTATCACCTGTCGATTTCACCTTTGCTCCTGAATCGAGCAGCCAAATTCATAAAATAAAGGGACAAAGCCCTTTTGGTTGTCTCATTCCCTCTCATAAGAACACTAACTTAAGGCATTCTCGGTCAAACGCCAAGAAGTTTAACTGTTTGGAGTTATCAAAAAGTGTGGAAAGCATTCGCCGCCGTTTTGAATTGATAATTCGCTAAGTCCTGATAGGTCATTTCTTGTCAACAAATTTTCTAACAAAAACGGATCATCGAAATGACGTCTGCCGATGAAGGCGATTGCGTGAGTGCCCCATTGCCGCATAGCGCCTGGACTTGCGATTCCGTAAGGCCAAAGTAGAAACCGTTCGGCGCGTTCGCTGGCATCAATAATGCCGTCCCGATCGTACAGACTGCGCTTGCTGCCGTTCGGCATCGGCAATGAACGCAGCTGTTCTAAATCTTGGAACATATAGCCACGGGAAGTATCGTCCACGGACGACACTTGTTGCAGGTAATGCGTACGGCTTTGTAAACGCAACAACAAATGCTGATCGGGCGAAATGGTTGCTATGGATTTAGGGCTTAACACCGGTTCTGCGCCGTCTTTCGGCGGTATCACCCGGTATCCCTGGCTGGGGAAAAGCAGGTAATAGCAGCCGCAAGCATGAATAGTGTCGAAAGCGATAGGCATACCTTCGGGGTCTAGGGTAACGCGCCAAATCAGACTATCCAACGGCCCGCCGTATAAATCCAGCATGCCTGTTTTCTCCCGCGCGGGCAGCCAGATTTGATAGATCAATTGCAACACCACTCTGCCGTGCCAGCGGGCATATCCATGTGTGACATAAGTCGTAGGCTGATTGATGTCAATTCGGGGTTGTTTATCGCTGTCCAGAACGGCAGCGCCTATTTTATCGGTATCGTTACGGGTATCGATTTCCCATGCAGGCGCGAAATGCTCCAGCAACTGTTGCAATTGCAAGGAAGTAAGCTGTGGAATCCCTAGCGGGTTGTCGTAAGCCGACTTCAGCATTGCGGCAATGCGTTCGGAAGGTAACGGATCGCTGTGTGGGGGGCTGTAACGGATAAGCGTACCCTGTTGGGGCAGTTTTTCCAACGGTATTTGAAAGCTGGCGTCCAAGTCCCGGTGCAGCTGTTCAATAGCGATAGCGGCCGCATAACGTGCCAGTGGATATAGGCCGGCAACGCGTTTCCAGCTTTGATACGCATCGGGGACTTGGGCCTGTTCCAAGAGTCTTTGTTTATGTTCGGGATTATTCAAACTGAGCTGGTTCAGGCGTTTGCCGCAATGCTCCAAGGCTTGTTCAAAGGAGCCCTCTATAGGTATGTTCGAAACCAGTTGCTGCATAGCTGAGGACGGCAAGTTGGCGAACTCAAACTTTTTTGCGATCAAATCGAGTTGCCGCATTTGTTCCAGCCATTCAGCAAAGGCTTCAGTTGATGTTGTGCGTTCGGCCATCGACGCCAGGAAACGGTCGACCCTGAGATGAGGAAAACCGTTGATACGCACGGTTTCCGGGTCATTTAAATCGTATTCGTCCAACGTGGCCTCAATGGTTTCAAACCAATGCTGACACGTTCCATCTTCGTCTGACAGCGAAGAATCGGGGTAAGGTTTTAAGGTCGCACAACCTTGAATAATCAGAGCCAAACAACAGGCAATCGCAAAATGCCGCATGCGGATTACTCTAAAAGGGGGCTTCACCGGCTCAGAGTAAGGCGCTCGAATTCAACCAGCCAGTCGGCAAAATTGGTCACGTAGTTATAGCCGCAGACCGTTTTTAGCGCTTTGCCGCTGACGATTTCATATATCCGCCGGGCATGCGTTGCGGTTTCTTGCGCCGGTCCGTATGGATTAAAGCGCATGCCGGCATTGGTTAGAAAAACATAGTCGCAGATAAACAACACATCCTGATAGATATACAGAGTAAACCCCCACGTGTGTCCGCCGATGTGATAAGCCTCTATGCCGTAGGCGACAAAGTCGTCCGTAAAGCGCCGGTCGACGTCGAATAATGCCGCCAGACGGTGTTTGGCATCCAGGTCGTGCAGCCATACTTCCGCATTCCATAGGCGTCGGTATTGATTGGACGCGCCCATGAAATGATGGTGGGTGAACAAAATGGCGTTAACCGGCGCCAGATCGCGGTTGAAGGCTGATGGCGAGTCAATCCAGACCGCGCCTGCCTCTGTTTCAACACGATAGGCCGCATGCTCCAGTCCCAGTTTCGGCACGGAAATCAACCGGCCGACAACGTCATTCACGGGGTGGGTGGTGACGCGATAGTTCTTTTCGGCATCGTCCCAAGCCATGAAGCGGTCATGGTTGGCTCCGCAAAACGGACAAATGTCGGGCATCTGGCCGATCATGTTGTAGCCGCATTGTTGGCAAACCCACTGCGGGGTTTCGATAGGAGGTCTATTTGTGGAAGCAATATTCATCATTCGCTCTCCTGTGATTGAAAAATCAAACCGATTTGTAACCGCTCTGGCTGGCTCCATGCATTGATTACGACAATGCTGAAATTGATTCTGGAAAAACATAGCGCACTCCGAACAGGGGCAACCCCAGGCGGATTTGAGTGAAGGATGATTCAACAAACCCACTCGCCCAGAAGCAATAATGTTTCCAAAATAAAGCAAAATATATTGTTCTCATTTCAACCGCCATAGGTACTTGTACGCATTTTTTTTTACTGCCTTGCTACATAAAATGGCTAACAGCTCTTTTATTGTGCGTAACTCAAGAGATTTAAGATCAGCAATAGGAAAGGGGGGAAGTGGCTGATAATTTTTTCGGCTAAAAGTCCTCCGTAGCAGAGTTCCAATCTTTAATTTCTTTAACGAGGCTCTCTAATGTGAATAACTCCGAAGCCATTCTCGCCGCCAATCTGCTCCCGCTGATTATCTATTTCGGCGCCGTCGTCGCCATCACCGGCATCATGCTTGGAGGTGCCCACCTGCTGGGACAGAGACACCGCGCTAAAGCCGCCGACGAACCCTTTGAATCGGGTATTGTCCCGGCAGGCGATGTGCATATCCGCTTTTCCGTGCAGTTTTATTTGCTCGCGATCTTTTTCGTTATTTTCGATATGGAAAGCGTGTTCCTGTTTGCCTGGTCGGTGGCATTGCAAGAATCCGGCTGGGCCGGTTTTATCGAAGCGCTGATTTTTATCAGCGTATTAATCGCGGCATTGGTTTACCTGTGGGCTATAGGCGCTCTGGATTGGCGTACCCGCAGGCAGCGCAACAGCAGCCTATAGGTGAAATTATGCATTGGATTCTAACCAAAGCGGAGACTGATCCCGCCCCGCAACCCGGCCAGCAGACTTATGAAGAGGCGTTGCGCCGCAATTTCCTGTTCGCCAAGCTTGAGGATATGGTCGCTTGGGGACAATCCAATTCCGTCTGGCCGTTTAACTTCGGCCTGTCTTGCTGCTATGTGGAGATGGCGACTGCATTCACCAGTCGTCATGACCTTGCCCGCTTCGGGTCTGAAGTGATTAGGGGGTCGCCGCGTCAGGCGGACCTGATCGTCATTTCGGGCACGGTGTTCCGGAAAATGGCGCCGGTGGTCAAGCGGCTCTACGATCAATTGCTGGAGCCGCGCTGGGTCATATCGATGGGCTCCTGCGCCAACTCCGGCGGCATGTATGACATTTACAGCGTCGTGCAGGGCGTGGATAAATTTTTGCCGGTGGATGTTTATGTGCCGGGCTGTCCGCCTCGGCCGGAGGCCTTGTTGCAAGGCCTGATGCTGTTGCAGGATGCGATAGGCAAGGAAAGACGGCCGTTAAGCTGGGTGGTCGGCGATCAAACGGTGATCAAAGCACCCAAGCCCAGTTACCGCGATTTATTGACGGAAGAAAGGATGCGTACACGGCAGTTGAGAGATCCGGACGAGATATAGCCGTGGCAGGGATAAACATGCCGGAGTACAAGGCTGGCCTTATACGTGTAAACCTAAAGCGGCAATTTATCCACGAAATACATCGATGCGCTGATGATTTACAGCGCAACTGGGTAGTTCCCTGTAGATATTTTCGTGCTTTTCGTGGACAAACTGATTTTTTCCGTTCAAAGCCAGCTTTGAACTCCGAATTATGGAGGGAATACATTGGACAGTAACGCTGACAACATCGATATTCCTTCCGGCGCACCGCAGATCGTGCGCGAACTGACGGAACAGACAGGCGTCAATGGCTTTACCATCCAGCCGACCCGCGACGGCATAACTACGCTTTGGCTTCCGAAGCAAAACCTGCGTGCGATTCTCAGCCATTTAAAACCTTCCTATGCACTGCTGTTCGACCTGACAGCTATCGATGAGCGCCAGCGCAGTCACCGGCAAGGCCTTCCCGACAGTGAATTTACCGTTGTCTATCATTTGCTTTCGTTCGACCGCAACGAGGATATTCGCCTCAAGGTTGCGTTGACCGAAGCCGATTTGTCCTTGCCGACGATCAGCGATATTTGGCCCTCGGCCAATTGGTACGAGCGCGAAGTATGGGATATGTTCGGCATCGTCTTTGACGGTCACCCGCATCTCAAACGCATCATCATGCCGCCGACCTGGCAGGGTCATCCGTTGCGCAAGGATCATTATGCCCGTGCGACCGAATTGGAGCCTTTCAGCCTGCCCGACGAACGTCAGGAAATCGAACAAGACGCCTTGCGTTTCGTGCCGGAGGATTGGGGCATGCGGCGGTACAGCGAAGACAGCGATTTCATGTTCCTGAATATGGGGCCCAATCATCCCAGCGTGCATGGTGCGTTTCGCATCGCCTTGCAACTGGATGGGGAAGAGATTGTCGATGCGCTGCCAGACATCGGTTATCACCATCGCGGCGCGGAAAAGATGGGCGAACGCCAGTCCTGGCATACCTATATTCCGTACACGGATCGGGTCGATTATCTGGGCGGTTCGATGAATAATCTGCCTTATGTGCTTAGCGTCGAGCAACTGGCCGGAATCGAAGTTCCGGAGCGCGCTCAGGCCATCCGCGTGATGATCTGCGAGCTCTACCGGCTTGCCAGTCACCTGTTGTTTTACGGCACCTACGCCCAGGATGTGGGCCAGATGTCGCCGATCTTTTATATGTTTATCGACCGCGAAAAGGTGTTCGATATTCTCGAATCGATCAGCGGCGCGCGCATGCATTCCAGCTATTTCCGGATCGGTGGCGTGGTCATGGATTTACCTAAAGGCTGGGATAAACGCATACGCGAGTTTATCGACTATTTGCCTGCCCGGTTGGATCAATACGACAGGCTGGTGTTGCAAAACAGCACCCTCAAGCGCCGGACTCAGGGCATCGGCGCATACACCACGGCGGAAGCCATCGATTGGAGCGTGACCGGAGCGGGCCTCAGAGCCACCGGATTGGCCTGGGATTACCGCAAAGCGCGGCCTTATTCCGGTTACGAAAATTACGAATTTGAAATACCCACCGGCAATCGCGGAGACTGCTACGACCGTTGCACCGTGCGGGTCGAGGAGATGCGCCAGAGCCTACGCATCATCAGGCAATGCCTGGACAACATGCCGGAAGGGCCTTACAAGGCTAGTCATCCATTGACCACGCCGCCGACCAAAGAGAAAACGCTGCATGATATAGAAACCCTGATCCAGCATTTTCTTAACTCGAGCTGGGGGCCGGTGATTCCAGCCGGCGAGTCCTGTGTAACTGTTGAGGCGACCAAGGGCTTGAACGCCTATTACCTGACCAGCGACGGCGGGACCATGTCCTACCGTACCCGTATCCGCACCCCGTCTTTTCCGCATTTGCAGATGATTCCGCAGATGTGCCGTGGAATGATGGTCGCCGATCTGGTGGCGATATTGGCCAGCATCGATTTTGTGATGGCCGACGTGGACCGCTGAAATGAACGGGCAAACGGAAAAGTTTGAAGGTTTAAGCCTTACCGAAATCCGGGAGATTAACGCCGAGATGAGCCATTACGAAGACAAAGCCGCCGTTTCTATCGAGGCGTTGAGAATCGTCCAGAAACACCGGCACTGGGTTTCCGACGAATGCCTGGTTGCCGTGGCCGAGCTGTTGGACGTGTCGCCGGCGCAGCTGGAAGCGGTGGCGACTTTCTACAACCTGATTTACCGCCAGCCCGTCGGCAAAACCGTCATTCATTATTGCAACAGCGTGACCTGTTGGATGCTGGGTAGCGACCAGGTACAGGAACGCTTGTGTCGGCATTTGAACGCCGGGTTGGGCGAAATGTCGGCGGACGGTGAATACACGATATTGCCGATTGTCTGCCTGGGTGCCTGCGATCATGCTCCTGTAGTGATGGTCGGCAATGAACTCCTGCTTAGTGTCACGGAAGACGCGATTAATGAGATTTTCAAAAGGTAACCCGCTATGGAAACTTTGGATAAACCGCTGACTAAAAACATTCGCCCGGATCGCGCCTTCGCCACGCTGGCCGACTACGAGAGTACCGGCGGTTATCAAGGGCTGCGCAAGGCGCTCGCAGAATTGCAGCCGAAAGACGCGCAGCAATGGGTTAAGGATGCCGGTCTGCGTGGCAGGGGCGGCGCGGGATTCAGCACCGGGCTCAAATGGAGCCTGGTTCCGATAGATGATTTATCCCAAACGCGCTACCTGATTGCCAATGCCGATGAAATGGAACCGGGAACGTTCAAGGACAGAATGCTGCTGGAACAGGACCCGCATCAGCTGATCGAGGGCATGATCATTGCCGCCTACGCCATTCAGGCCCAGAAGGCCTATATTTTCCTGCGCGGGGAATACCATGTCGCCAAGCTTCGTCTCGAAAATGCTTTGCTGGAAGCCCGGTCTAAAGGTTACCTGGGCGAGCATATTTTGAATTCCGCGTTTAACCTGGAGATAGTCCTGCATACCAGTGCGGGGCACTATATCTGCGGCGAGGAAACGGCGCTGCTCAATGCGCTGGAGGGAAAGCGGGCCACGCCCCGCGCCAAACCGCCGTTCCCGCTGGTCAGCGGGCTTTGGGGTAGGCCGACTGTGGTCGATAACGTCGAAACCTTGTGTAATGTGCCGCATATTTTGCATTACGGCGTCGAGTGGTATCAGGGGTTGGGACTAGGCGCCGATAAGGGCACCAAGCTGTTCGGAGCCAGTGGCCGCGTCAAGCATCCCGGTTTATGGGAACTGCCGATGGGCACGCCGATCCGGGAAATCATCGAACAACATGCGGGCGGCATGAGCGACGGCTACAAGCTGCGCGGTTTTTTGCCCGGCGGCGCGTCGACCGATTTCTTGCTGGCCGAACACCTGGATGTAGTCATGGATTACGAAGCCGTAGCCAAAGCCGGGAGCCGGATGGGGACCGGAGTCATCATCGTGCTCGATGACCATACCTGCCCGGTGCAAATGGTGCTGAACCTGGAACAGTTTTTTGCCCAGGAATCCTGCGGCTGGTGTACGCCTTGCCGGGACGGCCTGCCCTGGACGGTGACCTTGCTGAAAGACATCATCGCCGGGAAAGGCTGTATCGAAGACCTTGATACCCTGGCCGGACTAACCCAGATGCTGGGGCCGGGAAATACGTTTTGCGCGTTGGCCCCCGGAGCCATGGAGCCGCTGCAAAGCGCGCTCAAATATTTCCGCGCCGATTTCGAACGCTACATTACCGCCAATAGGGAGCCTACGTAATGGTCCGCATCGAAATCGACGGTCAGCCTTATGACGTTCAGGGCGGCAGCAACCTGTTGTCCGCCTGTTTGTCATTGGGTTTTGATCTGCCTTATTTTTGCTGGCATCCGGCGCTGGGTTCGGTGGGCGCCTGCCGGCAATGCGCGGTCATCCAGTACAAGGATGCCGAAGACAAACGCGGTCGCTTGGTCATGGCCTGCATGACCCCGGTAGCCGATGCTATGAGAGTTTCGATAGCCGCCGAACAGGCGCGGCAATTTCGCAGCGACAATATCGAACTGCTGATGACCAACCATCCTCACGACTGTCCGGTATGCGAAGAAGGCGGCGAGTGTCATTTGCAGGACATGACGGTCATGACCGGGCACACTTTTCGTCGCTATCGGGGGCCGAAACGAACCCACAATAACCAGAATCTCGGCCCTTTCATCAATCACGAAATGAATCGTTGCATCGCCTGCTACCGCTGCGTGCGTTTCTACGACGACTATGCCGGCGGCAATGATCTTCAGGTTTCCGGCATGCATAACAACGTTTATTTCGGCCGATTTGAGGACGGCGCGCTGGAAAGCGAATTCAGCGGCAATCTGGTCGAAGTCTGCCCGACCGGCGTTTTCACCGACAAAACCTTCAGCGCCCACTATGCGCGAAAGTGGGATTTGCAGACCGCGCCGTCGGTTTGCGCCCATTGCGGCCTGGGCTGCAACACCGCGCCCGGCGAGCGCTACGGAGAACTCAGACGGGTCATCAACCGCTATAATGGCGAGGTCAATGGTTATTTTCTCTGCGACCGGGGGCGCTTCGGTTACGGTTTCGTCAACAGTCTCAAGCGCATCAGAAAACCGCGGCTCAACGCTCAGGACATCAGCGCCGAGGCGGCGGAAAGTCATTTCCGCGAGCTGCTGAAAGCCGACAAACCGGTAATCGGCATCGGCTCGCCCCGCGCCTCGCTGGAAGCCAATTTTGCGTTGCGCACGCTGGTTGGAGAAGAAAATTTCTTCCTCGGTTTGGAGGACATGGAACATACCCTGCTTAACACGATTATCGAACTGATGCGTCACGGCGGCATCCATTCCCCGTCGCTCCGGGAAGTCGAACTGGCCGATGCAGTGTTGATTCTCGGCGAAGACGTGACCCACAGCGCGCCAAGGCTGGCGCTTTCGTTGCGGCAGGCGGCGCGCAATGCATCATTCGGGCTGGCCGGTAGCCTGCACATTTTGCCCTGGCAGGATGCGGCGGTGAGAAATCTGGAGAGCCGGGCTCAAAGTCCCGTGTTTATTGCCGGCATTTGCGCCACCCGCCTGGATGACGTGGCCGCTAGCACGTATCGCGGCAGTCCGGAAGACATTGCCCGTCTGGGCTTTGCGATTGCCCATTGTCTTGACGAGTCGGCTCCCGCCCCTACCGCTTTGGGCGATGCCGAACAATCGTTGGCATCAATCATTGCCGACAGCCTGAAGCAGGCCAAACGTCCGCTGATCGTATCGGGAACCAGTTGTGCAAGCCTCGACGTCATTCAGGCGGCCTATAACGTCGCCAAGGCGCTGCCGTCAACAGACAAACAACTGACGTTCACCGTTCCGGAATGCAACAGCCTCGGTTTGGCAATCATGGGGGGGGCAGGTTTGCAACAGGCTTTCGAACGAGTCGGCGGCGGTTTGTCCGATAGCGTGATTATTCTTGAGAACGATCTTTACCGCCGGGTGCCGGGTCATGAGGTGGACATGTTTCTGGAAATTGTCGCACATGTGGTCGTCATCGACAGTCTGGAAAATAAAACCGCTGAGCAAGCTGAGTTACTGCTGCCTGCGGCGACTTTCGCCGAATCCGAAGGTACATGGGTCAATAATGAAGGGCGGGCGCAGCGTTATTTTCCGGTTTATCCTGCACCAGAGCCGGTGCGCGGCAGCTGGCAGTGGTTGACGAGTGTCATGGATGATTCCCAGTATAAGCATCACGATGACTTCACTGCGGCTTGCGCAAGCGCATTTCCCGATCTTGTCGCTATCATCCAGGCCGCGCCGGGGTCGGATTACACCGTCAAAGGCAGCAAGATTCCCAGGCAGCCGCACCGTTACAGCGGGCGTACCGCGATGCATGCCGACATCAAGGTCAGCGAACCTGGCCAGCCGGATGATCTGGAAACGCCGTTCGCTTTTTCGATGGAAGGCGACACCGCGCAAGTATCGCCGGCTTTATTGCCGGTCATTTGGGTGCCGGGATGGAACTCCAATCAGGCGATCAACAAATTCCAGCAACAAACAGGCGGCCATCTGCGCGGCGGCGATCCCGGCGTACGATTGATTGAAGCGGCGGCAGATACGCTGGCATGGTTCGGCGACATTCCGCCAGCCTTCAAGCCGGAACAAGGCCGGTGGAGGATCATGCCGTTACCGCACATTTTCGGCAGCGAGGAATTAAGCCTGCAATCGCCATCAATAGCTGAACGGCTGCCCGCTTTTTGCGTGCTGCTGAATACTTTGGATGCGGAATCCTTGAAAGTCTATAGCGGCGAGCAAGTGGAAATCAGCAGCCTTTTAGGCATATCGATCCTTAAGATTCCGGTGCAGATCGAACCTACCTTGCCTCAAGGATTGCTTGGTATCACTGCAGGACTGCCGGAATTCCAGTCCATGAAAAACTGGACACAGATAACTTTAAAGAAAGTAAACCAGGAGGGGCGGTTATGAATGCGAGCCTCGGCGATGCAGCCGACATCATCGGCATTCTTGTCTCGGTGATTTTTGTTGCGGCTATGCTGATCTGGGTGGAACGCCGCCTGCTGGCGCTCTGGCAGGATAGGCTTGGCCCCAACCGGGTTGGGCCGTTCGGGTTGATGCAGGTGGTGGCGGACATGATCAAAATGTTCTTCAAGGAAGACTGGATACCGCCTTTCGCCGACAAGCCTGTATTCGTGCTGGCCCCGACCATCGTATTCATCGCCATGCTGACCGGTTTCGCGGTGATCCCTTTTGCGCCGGGCGTCGGCATTATCGATTTCAACTTCGGGCTGCTTTACTTCCTGGCGTTGTCCTCGCTGTCCGTCTACAGCATCGTGCTGGCCGGCTATGCGTCCGGCAACAAATACTCGCTGCTGGGCGGTCTTCGTGCCGCGGCGCAAACCGTCAGTTACGAGGTGTTCATGGGCATCTCGATCATGGGCGTGGTGATGCTGTCCGGCACCTTTAATTTAAGGGAGATTGTCGAAGCCCAGCGCGACGGCTGGTTCATCGTTCCCCAATTTTTCGGCTTTGTCATCTTCCTGATTGCCGTCGTTGCCGAGAGTCGTCGGGCGCCGCTTGATCTGCCGGAAGCCGAACAGGAGCTGGTGGGCGGCTTCCATACTGAGTATTCGGGCATGAAATTCGGCATGTTTTTCGTCGGCGAGTATCTCGGCATTACGCTAGGCTCGGCGATGATGGTGACGCTCTTTTTCGGCGGCTGGCTGGGTCCTTGGCTGCCGCCGCTGCTATGGTTTTGCCTGAAAACCGCTGTCGGCATCATGTTCTTTATTCTGTTGCGGGGGGCGCTGCCAAGGCCCCGTTACGATCAATTGATGGCCTTCGGCTGGAAAGTGCTGCTGCCGGCGGCGCTGTTGAATTTGCTGGCGACCGGCGGCGTTGTCTTGTCATTGCAAGGGTAAGGCAATGCCCGGTTTATTCACCACGAACGACTACATGGATGTAGGAGGTAGAGCAATGCAGGAGCAATTGCCGAGACACGAAGTTTATGTTTCGCGCTAGTTCCCAAGCTCCAGCTTGGGAATTCAGTACGGGAAGCTCCAGCTTCTCGTCTCGCGAAGCTGGAGCTTCGCCCTCTGGGTTCCCAAGCTGGAGCTTGGGAACCAGCGCAAAAAGGGATAAAACGATGCTAAGCCAACTGCGATCATTATGGGAAGTTTTGAAACATACCTTCGTCAAGCCGGATACGGTGGAATACCCGGAACAGAAACCGGCGCTGTCTCCACGCTACCGCGGACGCATCGTGCTGACCCGCGACCCTGACGGCGAAGAGCGCTGCGTTGCCTGTAATCTGTGCGCGGTAGTCTGTCCGGTGGATTGCATCGCCTTGCAGAAGGCCGAGGATGCGGACGGGCGCTGGTATCCCGAGTTCTTCCGCATCAATTTTTCCCGCTGCATTATGTGCGGATTTTGCGAAGAAGCCTGCCCGACCAACGCGATTCAACTGACGCCGGATTTTGAAATGTGCGAATACGACCGGCAGAACATGGTTTACGAAAAACAGCATTTATTGATCGATGGCACCGGAAAGTATCACGACTACAACTTTTACCGCATAGCCGGGATGACGATAGGCGGCAAGGCCAAGGGCCAGGCTGAAAACGAAGCGGCGCCGGTCGACGTGAAAACCTTATTGCCGTGATTTTATCGTTCCCACGCTCCTGCGTGGGAACGCCGTAACGCTCCAGATGTAGGCCGGAATAAGACCATCCAAGCGCGTAGCGCGAGGTGGCGTTTCCGGCGAATTCGGGAGGTGTTTGCCGGAAACGCCAGTTCTCGCTGTCGCTCGAACCGGCTTATTCCGGCCTACTTCGAGATATGTATAAAGATGATCGTGCCGCGTAGGAACTATTAACAATAAAAAGATAGAGAGATGATTATGGTTATGACTTTATTTTATATCACTTCCGCCGTTGCGGTTTTCGCGACAGTGATGATGATCACCCGGTTCAATGCGGTGCATGGCTTGCTGTACCTGATTTTGTCCCTGCTGGCTGTCGGCGTGCTGTTCTTCCTGTTGGGCGCGTATTTTGCCGCTGTGTTGGAAGTGATTATTTACGCGGGGGCCATTATGGTGCTGTTCGTTTTCGTGATCATGATGCTCAATCAAGGGCAAAAAACCATAGAGCAGGAGCGAGCTTGGCTACAGCCGGGTATCTGGATCGGTCCGTCGCTGCTGGCATTGATTTTGTTAGTCGAAATGCTGGTCATCGTGGTATCTGGCGGCGATGCCGACACCGGCCGCGTCGTTAACGCCAAGCAGGTGGGGATAGCATTATACGGTCCTTATCTGCTGGCGGTGGAACTGGTCTCAATATTGTTGCTGGCCGGGCTGGTCGGCGCTTATCACGTGGGAAAACCGATGCTCAAGATAACAAAAAACGGGGAAAAGCTGTGACTGGGATTCCGATGGAACATGGCCTGTTGCTGTCGGTCGTGCTGTTTGTGCTGGGGTTAATCGGGGTATTGGTGCGGCGTAACTTGATCATGATTCTGATGTCCTTGGAAGTCATGCTCAATGCTACCGGTTTGGCTTTTATTGTGGCGGGATCACGATGGGGAGAGGCGGATGGGCAAATCATGTTCTTGCTGATCTTAACGCTGGCGGCGGCGGAAGTGGGCGTCGGTTTGGGCTTGGCTCTGCAAATCTTCCGCCGTTTCCATACGCTGGATGCGGATTCGCTGAATGGGATGAAAGGGTAGGGGATGAAAGCGATCGAACTGCTAGGCTGGGTGCCATTGTTTCCGTTTCTCGGATTTTTAATCCTGGTATTGGCGGGTGAGCGGCTTTCCAAATCGCTGATTGCCTGGATGGGCGTCGGCAGTGTGGCTGTTTCGGCGGTATTGGCCGTGCTGATCGGGACCGAGTTCCTAAATGGAACGATGGTGCCCTACCATCTGGTATTGGGCGGTTGGATGGAAGTTGACGAACTGTCGATACCCTTCGGCTTCTATCTCGATGCGTTGTCGGTCACGATGCTGTTTGTCGTAACCGGCGTCGGCTTTTTGATTCATCTGTATGCAGCCGGCTTTATGGCGGCCGATCACAGCTATCCGCGTTTTTTCGCCTATATGAACCTGTTCGTGTCCGCGATGCTGGTGCTGGTGCTAGCGGACAATCTGGCGCTGCTTTATCTGGGCTGGGAAGGTGTAGGGCTCGGCAGTTACCTGCTGATCGGCTTCTGGTATGAAAACCCGGACAACGGCTATGCTGCCCGCAAGGCATTTGTGATGACCAGGGTAGGGGACACGGCTTTATTGATCGGATTGTTCCTGCTGTTCACGCAGCTGCACACTTTTGATATTCAGCTCCTGATGCTTCGTGCTACCAGCCAGTGGACTCCAGGCACCCTATTGCCTGTTGCCGCCGCAGCCTTGCTGCTGGGCGGAGCGCTGGGCAAGTCCGCGCAATTGCCGCTGCAATCCTGGCTGCCCGACGCGATGGCGGGCCCGACGCCGGTCAGCGCGCTGATTCATGCCGCGACGATGGTTACGGCGGGCGTCTACCTGATTGCCAGGACCAACGCCTTATTTATGATGTCGCCACCGGTTCAGTTTGCCGTCGCCGTGATTGGCGCGCTGACCTTATTGATGGCCGGCTGCTCAGCGCTCGTCCAGACCGACATCAAGCGCATTCTGGCTTATTCAACGATCAGCCAGATCGGTTACATGTTTCTCGCTTTGGGCGTCGGTGCCTGGTCTTCGGCGATCTTTCACCTGTTGACCCATGCCTTCTTCAAGGCGCTGTTGTTCCTTGCCGCAGGCGCGGTGATTTTCTGTTTCCATCACGAGCACAATATTTTCAAGATGGGCGGGCTGCGTAAAGCCATGCCCTTGGCTTTCTGGAGCTTTGTGATAGGCAGTGCCGCTCTATCCGCGCTGCCTTTTACTTCCGGCTTTTACAGCAAGCATGAGATTCTGCTGGCAGCCTTTGATGCCTCTCCCGGTTTATGGGCGGCAGGTTGTCTGGGCGCAATCATCACCGGCGTCTACAGCTTCCGCCTGATCTTCGTGGTCTTTTTCGGCAGGGAATGCCCGCTCATTGAAACCCGGCTCGGTTGGCAAATGAGCGTGTCGCTGGTCTTGCTGGGTGCGTTGGCGCTGTTTGGCGGTATGCTGAAAATCCCGCTGGATTCCGTATTCCCTGTTTTATTTAACCCTGACCACGCTTTTGATCTTGTTGCGGTCATCACCGCTACGGCGCCTTTTATCGGCTTGTCGATCGCGGCATTGTTTTATCTCACAGGCACCTTTTCCGCTCAGCGTCTTGCCAGATCAAGCTGGATAAACCACATGCGGATGTTCTGTTTTAACGGCTGGGGCATAGATGCGCTTTATGGCGCATTGGTGGTGCAGCCCTTTAAAACCATAGCCAAACTCAATAAAAACGATGCGGTGGATGGCGTATACACTGCGATAGCATTGATCAGCCGAGGAGGGCACATGATGGTCTGTGCATCCCAGACCGGGCGTATCCGCTGGTACGCCTCATCAATGGCGCTCGGCGTCGCGGTCATTATCGCGATAGGATGGTTGTCGTGATACTGTTTGTGCTTATTGTTACTTTGCTGCTGGGCGGATTCGCCGCCTGGTTCTCTGAGCGATGGAGTCCGATGGCTCCGCGCTGGGTAGCTATTTTTACGCTGACGGTTGAGGCTGTGCTACTGGTAGTGCCATATTCGGTCGCGGAACAGGTAGACGGTCCGTCATCAGCCTGGTTTGGCGATTTTTACGGACCGTGGATTCCACGCTTCGGCATCCATTTTCATTTGGCGATGGATGGTCTCAGTCTGCTGTTGATAACGCTGACGGTGTTGCTCGGGTTTATGGCGGTCGGCAGTTCATGGAACGAAATCAAGAATCGGCGGGGGTTCTTTTTCTTTAATCTGCTGATCTGTCTGGCCGGTACTGTCGGCGTGTTTCTGGCGGTTGACCTGTTCCTGCTTTTTTTCTTCTGGGAATTGATGATTATCCCGATGTATTTTCTGATCAGCATCTGGGGTCATGAAAACCGGACTTATGCGGCAATAAAGTTTTTCATTTTTACGCAGGTGAGCAGTCTTTTTCTGTTGCTGGCGATTGTGGCTTTGGCGCTGATACACCGTAATCAAACCGGGGCCTATAGTTTCGATTATTTTGAATTGCTCAATACGGCGCTTGACCCAGATGCCGCCTTTTGGCTGATGCTGGGTTTTTTCATCGCATTTACCGTCAAGCTGCCGGCAGTGCCATTTCATACCTGGTTGCCGGATGCCCACACCCAGGCTCCAACCGGCGGCAGCGTGATCCTGGCAGGCGTAATGCTTAAGACCGGCGCCTACGGCTTGCTGCGCTTCGTCATCCCGTTGTTTCCGGATGCGGCGCATCAGTTTGCCCCGGTCGCGATGACGATGGGAGCCGTGAGCGCGCTTTATGCGGCGATGATGGCTTTTGCGCAGTCCGACCTGAAACGGTTGATTGCCTATACCAGCGTCAGTCACATGGGCTTTATCCTGCTTGGGGTATTTTCCTGGAACTTGCTCGCCTTGCAGGGTGCGGTCATCACGATGCTGGCTCACGGCATCAGCGCTTCGGCATTGTTTATGATTGCCGGTGCTCTGCAAGAACGCCTGCAAACCCGGGAAATGGGCAATATGGGGGGGCTGTGGCCTGTTATGCCCCGCCTGTCGGCGTTGGCGTTGTTTTTTGCGGTGGCTTCTCTGGGCCTGCCTGGATTAGGGAACTTCATTGGCGAATTCCTGGTGTTGCAGGGGGCTTTCAGCGTCAATAGGGTATTGGCATCCGTGACGGCCTTGGTGCTTATTCCGGCTCCGGTTTATGCGCTTATTCTGGTACAAAAGACCTTTTACGGCCCGCTGTCGGGGCATTCTTCTTTGGCCGACGTCGGCCGCCGCGAATGGGCATCGCTAGGCTTGCTGGTGCTTGTCACTGCCTGGCTTGGCCTGAATCCCCAGGCCGTATTGGACGTCTCGGCCCCTGCACTGACGCAGGAAATGCAAAACTTCGTTGCGATGAGGCGCTGATGAACATTAACCAGTTAATCGCCCTTGCGCCTATTGTCACGCTCGCCGCAGCCTCAGTAGCCGTCATGCTCAGCATTGCCGTCAGGCGCAGTTTCGTCTTGGCTTTTAGCATTGCCGCTGTCGGCATCATCATAGCGCTGTCGTCGCTGGCCATTGCATCGTGGGAGAGTCCGGTTCGGGCAACGTTATTGATGCTGGTGGATGCCTACTCGCTGTTCTACATGGCGCTGTTGCTGTCCGGAGGACTGGCGGTATTGGGATTTTGCTACGACTATTTCAAAGGTCGCGAAGGCGAGCATGAAGAACTCCCGCTGCTGTTGCTGACCGCATTGTTGGGCGCTTCAGTGCTGGTTTGCAGCAGTCATTTTGCGAGCTTTTTTATCGGGCTTGAAATACTCAGCATCTCCCTATTTGTGCTGATCGGCTATCCGCTCAATCAGGCACGGCCGCTGGAGGCTGCGGTCAAATACCTGGTCCTGTCCGGTGTGTCTTCGGCTTTCCTGCTGATGGGCATGGCGCTGATTTATGCGCGGTGCGGTGAGCTTAATTTCAGCGCCATCGGCGGCTATATCACGAGCCGGGATAATATCAACGCGATGATTTTAAGCGGAACACTCCTGATCGTGGCCGGGCTGGGCTTCAAGCTTTCCCTGGCGCCGTTTCACTTATGGACTCCGGATGTCTACGAAGGCGCGCCCGCGCCGATTACCGCATTTATCGCCACCGTTTCAAAAGGCGCCGTTTTCGCCCTGCTGTTTAGATATTTCCTCAGTACTTATGGCTATGATTACACGCCGTTGCTGACCGTTTTCAGCGTCATTGCCGGTCTATCTATAATTGGCGGCAATCTGCTGGCGCTGCTGCAAAACAATATTAAACGTTTGCTGGCTTATTCATCCATCGCTCACATGGGGTATCTGCTGGTCGCATTCATTGCAGGCGGCAGCATATCTTCCGCATTGGCGGTAGAGTCCGTCAGCTTTTATCTGCTGGCTTATTTCATTACCACGATAGGCGCTTTCGGGGTTATTTCGGTGCTTTCAACACCGCAAATGGAGGCCGATGACATCGCTTTTTATCGCGGGCTGTTTTGGCGAAGACCGCGGTTGGCGGCGGTTTTTACCCTGATGCTGCTATCGCTGGCGGGTATTCCGCTGACTGCCGGATTCATCGGTAAATTCTATCTCTTTACCAGCGCCGCCGACGGCCGGTTGTGGGGATTGTTGGCCGCCATTATCGTCGGCAGCGGCCTGGGGCTTTATTACTACCTGAGAATCATCGTGGTGATGTCGATGAACGCCGAAGCGGAGGCAATCAAACCGGCCAAAGAATGGATTTCCACAGCAACACTCGCCGGTTTAGCAGTGCTGCTGGTCTGGTTGGGTATTTATCCAAGTTTGTTGATAAATGTCATCCAGTCGATGTTCTATTCGATGGAATGACTATTTACGGCTGGTATTGCTCGGTTAATCGTAAGTTTTAAGCATATCCTTAACTTTGGCCATAATCCCTGCCGGATCGATGCCTTGATGCGGGAACTGTTCCCACAGGCCGCCGCAACCTTCTTTGTGGGTGCCAATATGCGCGTACTTTGGCGTAAGCCCACGCTCCAGCAACCAGGAACCGAAGCGGCTGCCCAATCCCGTTTTTCGGTTATACGACTCGACAATCAACACCATCGGCGAATTGCCGATTTTAATCATCATCTCCTCATCAATGACATTCAAGGTTGGTTTGTTGATCAAGCCGACATCAATGCCTTGTTGTTTTAGGCGCTCTACCGCGTCCAATGCCCGATACAACGCTTCGCCGAAGCTGACGATATAGCCTTGGGTTCCTTCCCGGATAATCTCATCTTTGCCGGAAACGAATTTGTAGTCGCCGCCAAAGTACTCCTGGCCGTCAGTATTCAGAATAGCCGGTACTTTAGAGCGGGTCGAGAAGACAAAACGCAAGCCTGGGTTGAAGAAGATGGTTTCCAGACAGGCTTTCATTTGCAGCGGGTCAGCCGGAAAATAAAGGTTGGTCGCATAGCCGTCATCCAAGCCATTATCCGCAAACAGGTTGTTCAGGCCGAAATGACAGGTGTTGTCGGCCATGTCGTCGATCCCTGAGTGGGAGAAATGACTGAGCACGTTGGAATTGTTCAAACGTGCCATCGTGATCTCGGAAATACACATCTCCAAAAATGCACTAAAAGTGCCGAAAATACCCTGCTTGCCGGCTTCCATGCCGAAACCGGCCGCTGCCGAAAAGTTGCCGCGCTCCATGATGCCGGACGAGATAAATACTTCGGGGTAAGCGTTATGGATTTTGATCAGGCCGCAGGAGCCTTCCAAGTCGCTGTCGATAACACGAATTTTTTCGATACGTTCGGCCTCGCTCATTCGGCCTAGAATAGCGACGACTGCATCGCCGAAAACGTTGCGATTGGCATCCCACTTGTCGCTGGAACCTAAAAATACGGCGTCATTTTTTGGCGCTTGAATTCCTTTAAGGTGATCTGCCGCAGCTTGGCGGCCATGAGACTCCAAATACTCGACCGCCACTTTTACCGAGGCTACGTCATGGCCGTGGTTTGAACCTTCCAATCCGACAATTCCCGGACACATAGGGCGATGATTAATAACGGCAACGGGGCCATCGGTGTTAATGGCAGTGCAAATACGCTGATAAAGATTATCGATGTCTTCACCATCGCCTTTCAATACGGTTAAACCGTGACCTGCCAACGTTTTAGCGATAGAGCAACCGGTCAAATATTTGGAAGGATGGCCGGCGATGGTTACGTCGTTATCATCGATAATCAATTTGACATTCAGGTTTTGCGCGACAGCCAAGCGCGCGGCTTCCGCGTCGTTACCCTCCTGCTGTGCGCCATCGGAACCCAGGCAAAACAACACCTTGCGCGGATTGGCGATAGCCACGCCATTGACATAGGGCCACAGGTGACCCAGCCGTCCCGAGCTGAATTTTACGCCGGGCGTTAAACCCAGCTCAGGGTGGCCCGGCAAGTGAGAATGCGCCGCCCGGTAATCCATCAGATGTTCAGCGGGGAAATAGCCGTTAAGAACAGACATCAGGTATTGAGTCGCCACGCGGTGTCCGGCTTCGTCAAAAAAAATAGGCACGTATTTATCGGCATCGCCCCGGAACAACGCATCCATTATGACGACTTCCGGTACGGTATCGTAAGGTCCGCCGGTATGTCCGCCGACGCCTCTTGCAGCGCCGGTAGCCGTAAAAAAGACGATCGCGTCGCGGCACAGTTGAATATTCGCCTTAAGACTGGCCCGTTGCTCGTCAGTGAGCGTCTTATTGCTTGCGTTTAAAGAGATGCGTTGATAAGCGCCAAGATCTATTGGAAATGTATTCATAGTCAAACCCTTAATTAAAGTTAAATGAGAGGTTAGAGACAATAAGATGTTTGTAGGGCTTATTTAATTTTGCTAAGAAACCGGCCTCTGAGTTGTGATGGTACGTTTTCCAGGATTGTAATACACTTTGATATATTCGAATACATGATGCTTTGCCTTTGCGAGCGGCAAAATCTTCTCGCATCGATGACTTCGACTGGAGGCCGTGATTCCAACTTTCCATTACAGCATTGTCGTACAAGTGTAAGGAAAAATCCCGACCTATGTTCTCGGTTACTAGGACAGGGCCGGAGATAGGGTGTAGAATAAATTTTGATTTTACGCTCCGAAAGGGTGGCAGCGTTCGCCGGGTTGGGTCCGTAGCGTCCACTAAAAAAGAGGTGTATATTCATTGATGTCCTATGAACTAGAAAAATAACAATAATTTTTATGGCGACAGTACTTTGGCTACAAACCGGCTCCTGCGGCGGCGACACAATGTCGATTTTGTGCGCGGATAGCCCATCACTTGAAGAACTCGTAGATGAATACAGCATCGAGATGCTCTGGCAACCGTCCCTGTCCATAGAGCCGGTTAGCCGATTGGACACCTTGATCGAGGCAATCATCGCGGATCAACAAGCCCTCGACATTTTGTGCATTGAAGGCAGCATCATCACCGGGCCCAACGGCTCAGGCATGTACGATCCGTACCGGGGACGATCCAAAATGAGCCTAGTCACCCAACTGGCCGAAAAGGCTGAATACGTAGTCGCTCTGGGCACTTGCGCGGCATTCGGCGGTGTCCATGCAGCGCCGCCCAATCCGACGGATTGTCTAGGTTTACAGTTCGATAAACAGTCTCCCGGCGGGTTATTGCCGATCGAATGGCGTTCGCGCAAGGGCATGCCGGTCATCAATATCTCGGGCTGTCCCGCTCATCCCAATGCGATGACCAAAACGCTGGCTATGCTGGCATCCGGACTGCCGATAGAACTCGATCATATTAATCGCCCCAAGGCCTTTTTTAATACTACAGTGCATCAGGGTTGCACCCGCAACGAATATCATGAGTACGACGTAGAAGAAACCGTATTCGGCGGTAAGGCTTGCATGTTCTTTAACCTGGGCTGTCAGGGGCCGGTCACGATGGCGATTTGCAATGCCGAGCTCTGGAATGGCCGCAGCAGTAAGACTCGTGCGGGAGTGCCGTGTTTCGGCTGCACTTCTCCAGACTTTCCCCAAGATCAGGACCTGTTCAGCACTGAAAAAATCGGTACCATTCCGGTGCATCTGCCGCTGGGCGTAGAACGGGCCAATTACATGGCTTACAAAAGTCTGGCTCACGAAGCCGCCCCCGACCGGGTGCTGAACAAGACCATGGATCCTTAGCCGATGTCCAAAAGAACCATCCAAATAGACCTTAACCGGGTCGAAGGCGATCTCGAGTTCCAACTGGAAATCGAAGACGGCAAAGTCGTCGACGCCCGCTGTATCGGCTCCATGTACAGAGGGTTCGAGCAAATTTTGATCGGCCGCAAGCCCAAAGACTCGCTGGTGATTACGCCGCGTGTCTGCGGCATCTGCGGCACCGCGCAATTGAACGCTGCGGTGCTGGCATTGGAAAACGTCGGCGGCATTCCCGTACCTCCAGCTGCTGTTCGTATCCGCAACCTGTGTTTGATGGCTGAAACGGCGCAAAGCGATCTGCGGCAATCCTTTATGTTTTTTACCGCCGACTTTTGCCACCCCAAATATGTGCATCGGCCGTTTTATGAAAAAGCGCGCGCTGCTTTCCTGCCGTTTAAGGGCTCGGTTCATCGCGGAGCTCTCGAACATTCGCGTCATATCGTCGAAATTATCGCCCTGTTTGGCGGCCAGTGGCCGCACTCGTCCTATATGCTGCCGGGCGGCGTGACTACGCCTGCGAGTAGCCGCCACATTATCGACAGTCTGTCCATTCTCAATAAACTGACCCGCTGGTTCGAACAGAGCGTCATCGGTACAGACCTGGATTCCTGGCTGGCTTTAGAATCCGCCGACGAATTCTTCACCTGGCTGGCAGCGAAAGATACGCACGCCGATAGCGCGATCGGGCTGTTCACGCTGATGAGCCGTGACATCGGTCTGCATCAATTGGGTTTCGGTACGCCCCACATGCTCAGTTACGGCGCTTATGACGCCCCGGACGATGCGGGTAAGCATTTGTTCCGATCCGGTTTCCTCAACGGCGATACGGGTAGCGTCGAGCCTTTCGAGCAAGACGAAATCACCGAACATGTGCGCTATTCCTGGTTTCAGCCGTATTCGGGCGGTCGCCATCCATTTCAGGGTCAAACCATCCCGGATTATCAACCCCATTCCGATCGTTATACCTGGTGCAAAGCGCCGCGCTATCAAAACAAAGTCGTGCAAACCGGTCCCTTGGCCGATGCGCTGATCGACGGCGAACCTCTGATTAGCTCGTTATACCGGGCGGAGGGCGGCAATGCCTGGCTGCGTCAGCTCGCCCGATTACGCCGCACCGCGCGGCTGTTGCATAAAATGCGCGAAATCCTGCACGAGTTGGCGGCCCATCCTGACGATCCGCATATGATTCCCCCCGGCAAGCAGGAAATTCCCGACGGGGAGGGATTTGGACTGGTAACGGCGGCGCGAGGCGCACTGGGACATTGGGTGCAAATCACCGATGGCGTAATTAGCCGTTATCAGCTGATTACGCCGACCGCCTGGAACGCATCGCCCAAAGACAGCGAAGGCCGGCATGGGCATTGGGAAAGCAGTTTGATCGGCTTGACCGTTGACGATCCGGACGACCCTGTGGAAATCGGCCATATTATCCGTTCCCATGATCCGTGTCTGGTGTGCACCGTGCATGTACTCGACACAGGCAAACGCATGACCGTATGGCCCTAAGTGATGGGTATGCACCACATTGTTTGTTTCGGTAATGAACTGCACGGAGATGACGGCTTCGGTATCCGCATCTACGAACAGCTTCGGCAGTTAAGGTGGCCGGAAAATGTCGAGGTATTCAATGCGGGCATCGCCGGACTCAATGCGCTTCGGTTTCTTGAAAATTGCAGCCGGGCGATTCTGGTCGATGCTCTGGCCAATTTCGGAAATGTCGGCGAGGTTTGCGTGTTGAGACCGGAAGATTTGGCCGACAGACCTCAGCAGCTCAGCGGTCATGGCTTAGGGATTCCGTATTTACTGGAAGCTCTTAAAGTCATCAGGGATCCGCTACCGGACATTCTGATCGTGGGTGCCGAAATCGCTGATGTCACCCCATTTTCTTCCGGCCTGTCGGATAAAACAGAACGGGCCGTGCCCAAAACCGTCCAATTAATACAAGACCTTTTGTCGGAATGAGCCGTCAAAGCCCAAACTTTCGCGATGTCATCGTCGAATCGGTAACATTCCTCGACTCGGTTAATCCGCCGCGCTGGAAAGGCCGTCTGCAATTGCCGGGCGAGCATCGTCTTACCGATATTCTGATTTTTAACATTGATGGCCAATTTCAGGTCGTTCCCGCTCTCTGCTCTCATGAAGGTTACGACCTGACGCGTTGTTCGTTGTTCAATGGGAATATCCTTGTTTGTCCTGCGCACAGCCGATGCGTCGATTTGAGAGTTTCAAAATACCGTGTCAAAGAACGCGACGGTCAATTTCTGGTGTCCCTAAACGAAACCAGCCAGTTAGAAACAGCTGCAAATGTCTCCGGCAGCGGAGATTCCGAAACAATGCTTAAGCTGCGGGAAGAAATCGATGAACTACGGTTAGCCAACCTGAAACAGGAAAGGCAAATCCTCGTTATCACCCGAAGCATGGATGCGATGCTCAGCGAATCGGAACAGCAAAAGGTAAAACTCCAACATAGAGCGAATCAGCAGCAAGATCTTAGCCGCTTTGTCGACCGTGTCATGGATACGATCGAAGATCTCCTGTTCGTCATCGATACCGAAGGCCGAGTTTTGCGATTGAATACGGGGGTCGAGCGGGAACTTGGGTTCACCGAGTCTGAATTATTGGGAACCGGTATCGATGATTTACTGTCTCCCTCAGAACGACAGCATCTTGCCGGACATTTGCCGACCTTGCCCTGGCCTGTCCGTTCCGTATTGTTGGAAACCGTCCGGCTTAAAGGCTACTACACCGGTGAGCATGAGCTTTTAGGTAAAAATCAGGATAGCTCTAAAGCTATCTATTGGCTGAAAAGTAGTTTGCTGCATTCGGAACAGGGAAAGCTGGAAGGCGCAGTCGTAACTGCCTTGAATATCACCGAGTTGAAGGATCGGGAAACCCGGCTGCGGCTGAGCGCCAAGGTCTTCAATAATAGTAGCGAAGCGATTTTTATTACTGATCCTCAGGGCACTATCCTGGAAGTCAATACGGCATTTTGTGAAATTACCGGCTATGAGCGTTACGAAGTGTTGGGCCGAAATCCTCGCATGTTGAAATCGAATCTGCACGATCGGCCGTTTTACAAAAACTTATGGCAGTCGCTATTGAATGAGGGGGAATGGAAAGGAGAAATCTGGGACCGCCGCAAAAACGGCGAATTCTGCCCGATGTTGCTCAGCATCAACGCCGTCACTGACGAACAGGGCCAACTGACTCATTACGTGGCGATTTCCACGGACATCAGTCACCAGAAACAAACGGAACAGGAGCTCAAACAGCTGGCGTACTACGATGTGCTTACCAAGATTCCCAATCGGTTTCTGTTTAAGGATCGGTTCGAACAAGAAATCTTTTTGGCAGAACGCAATAAAACCCGTCTCGCGTTATTTTTTCTCGATCTGGACCATTTTAAGATCGTCAACGATTCGCTCGGCCATTGGGCTGGCGACAGTTTATTGAAGATCATCGCAACGCGTATCCAACACTGCTTGCGTAAAACCGACACGGTTGCCCGCATGGGCGGAGACGAGTTTACCATTATTCTGCCCGGTTTAAACGGTATCACTGATGCCACCGAACTTGCCCGAAAATTGGTTGATGCGATGACCAAACCGGTGCAAATTAAGGATCACACGGTTTTCGTCGGTGTCAGCATCGGCATCGCCATCTTTCCCGATGACGGCGATGACTTCGACACCCTTACCAAACATGCGGATACCGCAATGTATGCGGCAAAAGCAAAAGGCCGAGGCATGTTTCAATACTTCGAAGCGGGCATGAACGAGGCGGCGCACCAGAGATTATCGCTGGAAAATGCTTTGCGGCTGGCCATAGAACAGGAAGAGTTCCAGCTTTACTATCAGCCCAAAGCCGATAGCGCTTTAAGCCGAATAACCGGCGCCGAAGCGCTGATTCGGTGGAAGCGTCCCGGTTTCGGCATTATACCGCCGGACCGCTTCATCGCTATTGCCGAGGAAACAGCCTTAATCATTCCGCTAGGCAAATGGATATTGAAGACAGCCTGCTTGCAAGCCAATGAGTGGGCCGACAAGCAGGAAGGTTTTCGAATCGCAATCAATCTATCGCCTTTGCAACTTTTGGCCGATGATTTTATAGATATTCTCGATCATATCCTGGACGAAACTCGTACGAATCCCCAGTGGATCGAGTTAGAAGTGACCGAAGGCTTGGTCATGCACAATATCGAAAAAGCGACCGAACGTTTACAGCAAATCCGGGCGCGCGGCATTCATATCGCCATGGACGATTTCGGCACCGGCTATTCGTCTTTATCCTATTTGCAGAAATTGCCCATCCACACCCTTAAAATCGACCGGTCGTTCATTTTGGCCTATAACGGTGACCCCGCTTCGAACGAGGCGGCATTTATTAAGACTATCGTATCGCTGGGACAGGTTTTAAACATGAAAGTAGTCGCCGAAGGCGTCGAAACCAAATCCCAATTGACGTTGTTACAGTCTTTCGGCTGCCACGAGATTCAAGGATATTATCTTTCGTCTCCATTGTCGGCCGACGAATTCCAGAGACGTTGGATCGATCATGGCATCGTTGAATCACCTAGCGTTATTTGAGCGGGATTTTTTCAAACCTAGGTGCTCAGGGTTGGCAGGGGCTTGTGAACATTAGGGACAGGCATCAATCATCATGGATAAATCCGCTCCACACCTACACACAATCACTTGATAGCCATGCATGAATTGTCACTACTCGAGAATGTGCGGGAAATTCTCGAGAATAATGCGCTGAGCCAAAAATTCAGCAGAGTCACCCAAGTGACCTTGGAAATAGGCAAGTTTTCCAATGTTGAGCCCGACGCATTGCGTTTCTGTTTTGATGTGGTCATGAAAGATTCTTTGGCAGACAATGCCGAGTTAATCATTTCCGAACTCGGTGGACTTGGGATTTGTCGGCAATGCCAACAGCAAATGGAAATGCAGACTTTATACGATACTTGCATCTATTGCGGCAGCCATTTTGTTACAGTCATTCAGGGGACAGATATGAAGATTAAGGATCTAATTGTTATCTGAGTTCTTGCCCATCAGAAATTGCCATGACCTGACAATTGATTTTAAGGAGCCCGGAACAACCGTATCGAACAACTGCTAATTATTGCGAGGGATAGAGAGTTGGTTTTGGGCTGGACGTTGGAGGCGGTGCAGGCATGTTCGGAGGTGGGGGCGGATGCCACTCCTGCTGAGTATCGTACATTAATCCCCCTGGCACAGGAACTCGATGCCCCTTGCCGTACATGCATTGGATGTAAACGATGTCATAATTTTGTTGCCCTTCTTCCGAAGAATCGGGCTCCTTTTGCGATGTTGAGATCTGTGTATGGGCAAGCTGCCTACAGATCAGATCGTCATTATGGAACTGATCAAAGTTTTTACCGGTACCCGGCAGTATCAAAACACTCGGGCCGCTCGGCATCGTCGAACAAGCGCTGAGCAAGAAAACAGACATTAGGATGGTCAGAATCTGTAACATTGGGTACGCCTCCGTTAAGGAACAACTTTCTGCCAGACAGCGGAGCACTGCCTGACATAAGGATAGTAACCGGCGGGATTCGTGCAGTAATACCAATAGCCGGGCTCCTGGCCGTCGGGCTGAGGATCGATTGTCATCCATCCTCCCGGACATTCTTTTACATGAGGATAATAACCTTCAGGGTTTAAACAATGATCCCACCTATTCGATTCGAGCGGTTGGATGCTTGGCACAGTCCCTTGTTCGATATAAACTGAAGGGTTAGCGGGTACTATGACGCTGGGTGAAGAATAATAGGGCGGGTAGTAGGAATAGTAAGGCCAGTAATAATAAGATGGCCAGAAAAAGGGGGAGCCTACAAAAAAACTAACCCCCCCATGTCCATGGTGGCGGAATCCTCCAAAATGTCCGCCTCCAAAATGACCTCCTCTGAAAGCGCCTCCATGGATACCGCTAAACCCACCTCCGCGGAAGCCGCTAAAACCGCCTCGATGGCCAGCGCCCCCATGACTACCACCAAAACTGCCCGCGTGTCCTCCAGCTCCTTGACCACCGAAACCGCCCGCATGTCCTCCGGCCTGGCCGCCACCAAAACCGCCCCCCTGCCCTCCGCCTCCGCCGCGAGCCATGGACTTTTCGCTACCCAATAATGCAATAAGAATGATGAGCACAATTGATAATCTTCGGGACATCATTTGCCATTTCCTCATCTACTGAAAATCGGAAGAGAGCAGGGAGTATTTTTCAGGTATGACGGACTGCGCCTGATTAAATAGGTGATTTTGGTGCTGATTTCAATTTTAATGTTTTTTAACAATCGCCTCCCCTCCCAGCCGTAGAAAGCCGGTAATGCTCTCTTAATTATCAATGCCGGAATGGCCTGAAGCCGCCTCAATTCTGCCAAACAGGCCATTGTTCTCACCATTTGGCCCGGCAGCAAAGAACAAGGCATTAGTATCCAGATCATGCAACCCATTACCAAAGCCGATGCCCCATAAGCCATCGATAATAAGCGGGCTACCATCGGTTTGGCGTAGCTTTGTTCCCCCAAAAATAGACGGATTGGTAAGATCAAAGGCAATAATTGAGCCGTCGCCAAAATTACCCACTAGCAGATGATTGCTGAACTTGCCGAAATTGGCCGGCGCTAGCGCCACGCCCCACGGTGAGTTCAGTTTGCCGTGCACAGCAACGCGCTTGAGCAAAATGCCGCTAGCGTCGTAGGCATCGACAAAGCCGAATCCAGGTCCAGGCACATCATCATGCGCATCCTTATCTTGCTTGGCATAAGTTACAAAGATAACCCCATTAATAGCCTGAATCCCAAACGGTGCGAATCCAGCGGGTATTTTAGGGTCTTTGAATGCGTCCGCGCCCAGTGATACCGGTTGAAACTTACCATCAAAAACATCCACTTTGGCATTATGGAAATCGGTGGCATAAAGCAGATAGCGTTGACCATCGGCACTCAAAGCCAAACCTTTATAGACTGCTCCCGTTGCCGAATTATTCACCATCTCAACAGCCGTGGTTCCTGCAATAGATGCCCAGCTTGCGATCGTGCCGGCTTCCGTTGCAAAAATGAAACTGCTTGGCGCACTCTTGTCGTCAGCTGTGACCAGAAAATCATTCCTGCCGCCAAAGAACACGATGCCCGTCGGTGCGGATGGAGGAACCGTCACCACCAGGCTTTGTTTTTCCCCTTTGCCATTATACAAAGTGGATTTACCGGTACCGTTATCGTTAACCCAGACAACGCCATCGGGATTAAAGGCGATTCCCCAAGCATTAACGAGGTCCGAGTCCTGATGATCGGCTCCTCCGGGGAATGAAGGATCGGAGACTAGGTTATGAACCTTGTAACCTTGCTGAAGAAAAACGGGATCCGCATGAAGAATTTGGGCGGACATCAAGGATAGCAGCGTAAACAGTAGAGATAAGCTGATATGACTAAAACGGTTATTTAGCATAACCCCCTCCTTTTATATATGGAAATAAATTCACATGAAAAATACATTCTCCACAAAAAACTTAATTTCTCAATACGGACAATTACGTACTTACGCTTAAACAGACTATTCCGGGCCTATAGACCCGCTTCCACCACCGATTTCAATGCAGCCAAACCCTGTTCGAACTGGCCGCCGACCATTTTTTCGCAGTTCATGATTAACCCGATGACCTTGCTCTTAAAGTTATTTTTTCCATACATGGTCCATGTCACGGTGGTTTGATTGTTTTCGTCATTGAAAGTGAACTCCGCCGTATTAGTGGCCGCGAAGGGTTTCAAAAATTCAAGTTTGAAGCGGATAAACTCGTCCGGGCTGCTCTCGGTAATGGTCATGCTGCCTTGCCCCACCTTGTTGTTTCCGACCCATCTCATAATGGCGCCGGTTCCCGATGTCGGCCCTTCGAAGGAATTCTTGGCGTCGGGATCGAGTTTTGCCCACGGCGACCATGCATCCCATTTCTGCAAATCGTTCACGTGGTCAAAAACGGCTGATGCAGGCGCGGATATTGTTCCTGTTCGGGTAACGCGGAAATCAGGCGGTTGCATCGCTGCAACGATAAGAAAGGTGACGACGGCGATTGCGGCTAAGATGAGGATAATGTCGAGCATGGCATGGCCTCCTGCACAATTAAGCACAAAAAACAAAACTATAGATCAGCCAACGATTACGGCTCAAGCATTTTTAGGTTATTTATATCAATTTGATGCGTTTTATATCAAATGGCAAGGCCGGCCAAGTTCTGTCTAAATCCCACACGCTGCGTCACTGCCAGCAAGTTAAGACATCCGTCCCTTCTCCCGCCGGAAGCGGATTTGCACTCGCCCGCAGGGTGGCGGACAGGATAGTCCGGCATGATTAGGTTAGGAGGAGGGATCAAATTAAGCATTTTCCTTGTTTTTATTTGCCCCACCTGCATCCTTGCAAGTCGTCCAGCAGGAGAGGGAGGTTTATTCAGAGGGCTGAGAGATTATCGGTGTAATAACGGTTTTCAAGTCATGCTTTATTACTGCCAGTCATTGTGTTGATCGATTAACAGTTTTGCTACCACCCCAGTGTGATCGGATGCGAAAGGGAGGAACAAATTGCCGACACGATGAACATCTAACACGTCAAGGTCGCGCGCATAAATAAGGTCGATTCTTTCGAACGGACCGATCGGGTTGGGTCTTATCGGATCTTCCAAGAACAGTGGCCAAGTAAAGCCATGAGCAATAGGATGCCGCTCTTTCCAGGAATCGGTATATCCGGCACTGGTGATGATATTGGGCGTGTCGGTTTGGTCAGGGCCGATACCGGCGAATTCAGCGTCGGCATTAAAGTCCCCGGCTAAGATGACAGACGATTGGGTGTCGTTCATGGCCTGGACAAGTTCCTTCGCTTGGGCCGCCTGAATCAACGAAGTCTCTGGAATAGAAGGAATGACTGTCTCAAGATGGGTGTCCACGAAGCGGATGTTTTTACCGCGAATTTTGGCATCAACCGATAGCCAGCCTCGTTTAGATGTAAGGTTGGAAGGGCCAAGCGGCAGCGTCAATAAAGTGCTGTAAATATGCTTTTGTGTATTCGACAGCTCCAATTCCGATTGCTTCAGGTCGGCGCGGGCAATAATGACATCCCTATCGGTAAAATCCACTGCTACGGTGGTGTCGGACGGACGGCCAATCAGATTCGGGTCGACGGGGAACCGGCCTTGGCTAAGTGTTTGGCTGATCACTACGTTATAAGGCTTGTTTAGTTTTTTAAGCGCTTTAAGCAGCAGATCGAGCTGATCGTATAAAACACTTGTTTTTTGATCGGCAGAGACAGTTTGCCAAAGAGTTACCTCTTGCAGAGAGATTAAATCAGGCTGCTGCCGGGCGATTATTCTGGCGAGCGCAGCCGCGCGGCCGGGGATATCGCTTTGCAGGACTTCACCGTAAGTCAGCGATGCGTCAGTCAATAAATCATCAGGTGGAGTGAAAAAATAGAGGAGATCTGTGCCGGCGTCCATGTTTTGGGTCATGACAGTGGCGCTGCGATTGCGCTGATCGTGTCCGAACCATGATTCAGCCCCGGCAAGGGAGCTGAAGAAAGTCAGTAGCAGCAGAACCGTAGCGGTTGATATCCTGCCCAAAAATCTTCTCTTGAGATGTTCCATAGTAAACCCCTTTCATTAATGGATGAGTTGTTACTAAGTCCTAACGCTGACCTACTGAAATGAAAATAGGCTGGCTCGCCTCAATTGTTGGGCCGATAAAGCGTTTACTTCATTGTTGGTTGCGTGATTTAAATCTCTCAGGAAAAAGACAAACGGATCAGCGATCATCGAAAAGTGGTTACCGGCTTAATGTATTGTCACTGAACGAGAAGTGAATGTGCTATCCGTATAAACCACTATACGCCCTAGCTAAGAAGGCCACAGG
>Ga0208789_1000559_pt1 | contig 32636 bp, 25 predicted proteins | sample Methanotroph_Enr_FD_187368 | JGI IMG/M metagenome (GOLD analysis project Ga0208789, IMG submission 187368) | Enriched soil microbial communities from Old Woman Creek wetland in Ohio, USA - Methanotroph_Enrichment_5 (SPAdes) (version 2) | ecosystem: Environmental > Terrestrial > Soil > Wetlands...
GGTGTTCACATACGCATCTATGGCGCGCACCGGATTATTCTGGCTGACGTATTCATCGACACAAGGCGGCAGCAACATGTCTTGCTGACGGTTTAATACGGGTTGATAGCGGCGTGATGTCATGATGGTTGGTTAACTGGCGGTTAGCGGATGATGTGCATATTATAAAATAGGGTGTCTGATAATACTTTCACAGTCTCTCCGGCGTGGGAATGCAGTCTGCAACGCTCCAGCGTTGCGGGACCCCGACTTGGCGGTAAAAAGAACCTCACCCCGCACAGGTTACGGGACGCTGGAGCGTCTACTCCTGCGTTCCCACGCCGGAGCGTGGGAACGATAAACGGTTAAGCGGCACGTATTTTAGGAAACTCTAGCGTGAAAGTTGTGTATTGATTTTCGATGGAATCGCATTTGATTGTCCCACCGAATGCAGACATAACACGTCTGCAAAACGTGAGTCCAAGGCCGGAGCCATCGGTAATAGGCTTGGTTGTATTAAACGAGTCGAATATCTTATCCCGTTGCCTTGCACTGATTCCCGAGCCTGTATTAGTCATGCTCAGAAAATTTAGATTTCCGGTTTGGCCGGTATGAATGGTAATTTTATCCGAGGCAGACGACTTTACTGCATACGCTGCATTTCCAAGCAAATTAAACAGCACTAAAACTAACAGCGTGTCCGAACCATGAAAAGTAAAGTCCTCATCGACTGCAATACTCATTTTATTCCGCAGCACGCCATCAAATGGATAACGCTCTATTGCTTCGTCTATGCAAGATTTTATTGTGTAGTTAGCAAAGGAAAGCGGTCTGTGATTTTCCAATGAAGCGGACAGCAACATCGTATCTAATGCAATATGAGTTCGATCTATTTCACGCGTAATTCCACCCGCTAAATCCGCCAAAATCTTTTGCTGTATCCCCCCCAGTTTTTGTTCGCATAAGCCATGAGCAACAGCAAGTTGATAGCCTTCATAAAGCGCAGGCCAAAATTGGTCGATTGCATTGACCCGAAGACGGATTGAAGCCATTGGCGTGCGCATTTCATGGGCGAGGATAGCAGCAATATAGTTGGGATTAAGGATGTCGTACTTAACAACACTAAATATGATGCCCAGACTAAGCGCAATAAAAAGAACGCCCGGCGGGTAAAACTCAACCCCGTAATTACACAAATAATCAATCGCCGCGAAAAAATAAATCAACAAGCTCCACAAACACAATTTATAACGCATACGCATTTCCGGTGCGACTTGCCGTTGTGTCCGATAGGTTAAATAAAGTCCTCGCGTCATCACAATGACAGTCTGCAATAGATGAAAAACATGCGCTGGCCCCGCCTTGGGGTAATAGCCGAAAAAGTAGCGATAGTATCCTGAGATAAAAAGATCGGAACTTAATAACACAATCGCCAGTACGGCAGAAAACCCGTAGGATAAATAAACCCAACGCCGTTCTTGGGTTCGTTCGCAGATTTCAGTTAAAAAATGATAAATACCCGTCGGTAAAAACAAAATCATCAGATAACCGAACTTGATAAGCAATAACGCCGCGTGAGCATCGTTTACCTGAAATAAAATGGACCAAGTAAATTGCCAGCAAAAAGACGTCATACACAATATAAACAGGCTAATGCTGATACGGTTAACCCCTTGGTCATGAAGCACGTAAACGCCATAAACAAGGAATAAAATTGCCACAATAGCGGGTAAAATTGAATACATATATTCCTTGTGTTTCATTTACATAGGCCGGATTACGCTGTCGCTAACCCGATCTTCGCGGCTGTATTTAAAAGGTCTTGAATGTGCAACTTGTGCAAAATAAAACTTACTCATGCACAATGCAAGGCTCATTTTTCTTTTGCATCGTCGGATGTTCCGCGTGGGCACGAACAGCATGCGCCCACCATAGCTAAGCTTAGCGACAGCTTAACCCGTTAGGCTGTACAGAAAGCTTAAGGCAATTAAACTCTCTTTACCTCTTACACTGTGACGGCATAGCGCCTAATACCGGGCGTTATGTCTAATCACTTTTAAAATTATTGTAAGAGAGAGTTATGAAAACAAATGTAACCGAGCTGAATCGTGGCCAAAACTTCCCATGCGCCAAAGACCCTGTTTTTTTGGAACAACGTATCGATAGATACTACCGTGAAAGGGTAAATAAGACTTGGAACGGAGGGCACATTCTGCGTGGGAGAATACCAGGGAAAGACGCGCTCCACTTGAGCAGTAATGACTATTTATCACTGGCTAAGCATACAAAAATTTTGCATGCCGCCGCAGAGAGCTTATTGAGTGACGGTGGCGGCCTGTTAATGTCCGGTATATTTTTGCACGGGGCAAGTCCGCTATTAAATTTCGAACAAAAATTAGCGCATTTTATGCGTGCGCCCGCGGGTGTGCTATGCCAATCCGGATGGTGCGCGAACACGGGGCTGATTCAATCCATTGCCGACGAGCAGACTCTCGTGTACATGGACATGCTTGCGCATATGTCCCTGTGGGAAGGTGTACGTAGCGCCGGGGCAAGCGCGGTTAAGTTCCATCACAACGATCCGGAGCATCTGGAAAGGCAGCTGCTCAAGCATGGGCCGGGGGTGATTGTGGTGGATTCGGTGTTTAGCACAAACGGTAGCGTGTGTCCTTTAACGGATATTGTAGAACTGGGTACAGTGCATGGCTGCGTATTGGTGGTCGATGAGTCCCATGCGCTTGGCACGCATGGCAGCAAAGGAGAGGGGCTGGTGGCGGCCTTGGGATTGGAGGACAGAGTCCATTTCCGCACGGCCAGCCTAGCCAAGGCTTTTGCCGGCCGCGCCGGCTTTATCGCTTGTAGCGAGCGCTTTGGCGAGTATTTTAAATTCGAGTCGAACCCAGCGATTTTTAGTTCGACTTTACTGCCGCATGAGGCGGTAGGCTTGGATACGACGCTGGAAGTCATTCGTTCGGAAGGATGGCGGCGCAGCCAGTTACATGACAATGCGGATTACCTTAGACGTGAGCTTGAGGAGCTTGGCTATAACCTCAACAACAGCGAGTCGCAAATCATTGCGCTGGAATCGGGAACCGAACAGCAAACTATTGTTTTAAGGAATGCTTTGGAGTCGCGAGGAATTTTTGGCTCGATCTTTTGTGCGCCGGCGACCCCCAAAAATCGTGCATTGATGCGGTTGTCGATTAACTGTGAACTGAGCCAATCCGATTTGTTGCGGATTGTTAAGGTTTGCCGCGATATTCGGGATGAGGTTGATTTGGCAAACTGGCCTTCTACTAGGCGCAAACCAAGTGTCTCGCCGACGAGTAAATTTTTAAACGAGGCGGAGAAGGCGGAGGTAGCCTGAGCCAATAAACTAATAAAGTGTGTTTCAGAGTCGTCATACCGGCAGGGATGCCGGTATCCAGTGCCAGGGACGGTAACTTGGCGGTTTTACAGGTACTTGAGTAACATGAAGTTTCACCTCCCTGTGCCTGGGTTCCGGCATCCCTGCCGGAACGACGGTGTTTTGCAAATACGGGTGTATGTCAGAGAGTCGTCATACCGGCAAGGATGCCGGTATCCAGCGCCAGGGACGGTAACTTGGCGGTTTTACAGGTACTTGAGTAACAGGAAGTTTCACCTCCCTGTGCCTGGGTTCCGGCATCCCTGCCGGAACGACGGTGTCTCACAAACACGTGTATATTTTAGAGTCGTCATACCGGCAGGGATGCCGGTATCCAGCGCCAGGGACGGTAACTTGGCGGTTCTACAGGTACTTGAGTAACGGGAAGATTCACCTCCCTGTGCCTGGGTTCCGGCATCCCTGCCGGAACGACGGTGTCTCACAAACACGTGTATATTTTAGAGTCGTCATACCGGCAGGGATGCCGGTATCCAGCGCCAGGGACGGTAACTTGGCGGTTCTACAGGTACTTGAGTAACGGGAAGATTCACCTCCCTGTGCCTGGGTTCCGGCATCCCTGCCGGAACGACGGTGTCTCACAAACACGTGTATATTTTAGAGTCGTCATACCGGCAGGGATGCCGGTATCCAGCGCCAGGGACGGTAACTTGGCGGTTGTGCTAGTTCCCAAGCTCCTGCTTGGGAATTCAGTATGGGAAGCTCTAGCTTCCCAGCTCGCAAAGCTGGAGCTTTGCTCACTGGGTTCCCAAGCAGGAGCTTGGGAACCAGCGTAATATCTGTCCCTGCCGGAACGACAGTGTCTTTTAGGCGGGGCTGCTAATGCTTACTCCGCCGCTTTAGATCAAGATTGTCAAGAAACATATGGTAAGGGAGGATCGTATGTGTTTTGAATAACACGGGGTTTTCCACGATGGCGTAGGTATAACTTTTCTCGCCTTTAAATTCGGTGGCGGGGAACAGATCATTGCGCCAGTTGATGTACTCGGGGAAGTAATGCCCCTCATTGCGCCAAAAATAAGGCACGACCTTGTTGCTTTTGAGCGCGTCCAATAGTTCCTGGGGCGCGTCCATTTCAACAGCTATTTCATACTGGCTAAGCCGGGTGTCTTCGCTGGGGACAATCAGCAAATAAGATTCGCCTTTGGCATTCAGCATTAACATGCCGTCCGGTTCGCTGCACAGGTAAAATTCGACGATTTTCAAACGGGCGCATAGGGCGTTGAACTCCTGCTGAAACAAGGGGTCGCGCAAAAAATCAAACCGGCCGATGGCCAGCGTATCGGCCAGCATGCGCTCGGTCTGACTGAAATAGGCGTACTGCAATTGGGCGACCGACTTGTTTAGGATGCTGGTGACATCCTGGTCCTGTTTGGTAATAAAACAGTCGATAATGCCTTGGTTAAAGGCTTGGACGGCAATTTTTTCGTCCGCCTTGCCGGTCAGCAAGATTTTTTTAATGCTGGTATTTTTGATGTTCTTGCAAAACTCAACGCCGTCTATGCCGGGCATGTCGTAATCGACCACAGCAACAGAAATTTGTTCAAAACGGCGTTGGTTGTAAACCTCCTTGTGTACCTTGTCGAGGTTAACGTCAATCACATGGTGGGGCCGCATTTGGTTATCGGTATTGCCGGAACAGGAAAAAAGCCGCTCTATCGGCGTACCGGAGCTGGATGTCTCATTCACTACGGCCAGTGCCTCAACGGGCGAACCGTAAAGCAGGAAGGCCAAATCCGGGTCTAGTTGCAGGCTTAAATTTTCCAGAAAATCAGCGTTGTCATCGACAAAAATAACCGAGGTCGGAAAATAGAATGGCTGGATCAAATTAGGTTTTATCATGGTTTTTAGCTGGAAAGGTTAAGGTGAATTGAGTGTAATGGCCTAGTTTTGAACTGCATTGGATGTCGCCGCCAAAGGCGATCATCACGCTACGGCAAAACGCGAGTCCTATGCCTGAGCCAAGGTTGTTTTCCGTTTTAGGAGACCAGGAATAAAAACGGGAAAAAATATGCGGCAAAACCTCCGAGGGGATGCCCGCTCCGGTATCCTTAAAAACCAGGACGTTGCCGACCGGGCTGGCGTGGGTTTGGATCGTCACGCTGCCTTTGCCGGATTTAGCGATGTGGTAAAGCGAGTTTTTCATTAAATTAAACAACACATGCACCATCAGTAATTCAATGCCTAGAAAATTGAACTCAGCCGCGTTATCCCATGCCAGCAATTGCCTTTCTTTTTCTGAGGCGAACGGGTAGCGCTTTAGCGCGGTCTCCACGCATTGCCCGATGGAACAAACGGAAAGCGTGTCCGGTTTGTAGCCATCAGTACGGGCGTTCATTAACAGCATGTCGATAACGGTGTTTGAATGCTCAGCTTCGTCGACAATCCGTTTCAACACGCCGTGCATCGCGTTAAGGTGGGCAAGCCTGATGGGCTCGGCCACCAAGCCCTGGGTTTGTGCAATCTGGTAGGTGGAGAGCAATGACGGCAGGTAGTTTTGCAAGCCAGCCGCCCCGCTCTTAATGCCCAGCAACGGCGTGCGCAATTCGTGGGCGATATTGCTGGCCGTCGCCAACATGGCGCGAAGGCGTTCCTGTTGCAATGTTTCGGTGCTGTAGTTGGTGATACTACCCAAAACAATTGCAAACAAGTAAATCGGCAGGCTTTCGAGGCTGATGAATACGCTTTGCTGCTCTGTCGTTGTGACGTAGTAGGCCAGCCAGGCTAACAAAGTTCCTAAGCAAAATTGGATTAGCAGGTTTAGCCAATCCAGCAACAAAATCATCAGGAACACGGCAATCAATGTGGATAGTAGCCAAACGGTAGAGCTGTGGTTTTTCAGCAGCATGAAGGTAAAGAAAAAGGGCAGCGCATAAAGCATGACGAAATACCAATAAATCGGCAGATGGCGGTGCGCCCAGCTCGGCCAATGCTTAGTGAATATCAGCGGCAAAAACAAGGCGCTGCCGGTCAGGCGTAAAGGCAAATTTTCATAGGGTTGGGGAAACAGGTCATGCCAGATAACATAGTAAAGCGGAAAGCCAACCACTGCCGTGATGCTAAAAGCCAGGATACGCCGCTCAAAGAGGTATGTCCTTTCCTGGATGGCATTGTAAAGCACGGTGGCTAGATAGTTCAGACCTGAAACCATAATTTATCCGCAAGTAAAGATGGGTGTCCCTTTTTTCTAAACATAATTGTAATTATTCAGCGTATCTTGCGCTGGTTCCCAAGCTCCAGCTTGGGAATCCAGTTAGCGAAGCTCTCGGCAACTGCTCCCTGCGTTGCTCTACCTCCTGCATCCATGCAGTCGCAGCTTCGCGAGTCGGGAAGCTGGAGCTTCCAAGACTGCATTCCCAAGCTGGAGCTTCCAAGACTGCATTCCCAAGCTGGAGCTTCCAAGACTGCATTCCCAAGCTGGAGCTTGGGAACGAGCGAATCCGTGTTCTATTTGGGCATACGCTGAATAGTTACACATAATTCAGGTAGCGTCAGTCGGCAGCATAAAGTCTAAACAGGCCGGCAAGCTGACAAGGTGGGCACTATAACAAAAAAAATCTATATAAGGCATTGTTTTGAAAAATGTTTGTGTAGTTTTTTGCTTACATGGTGTAAGCCTAAAGATAAGCCGGATAGCTTCATTGAGGAATGTTAAAAGACTCTAAAGCCTTCTAACAAGTGCGGTAGGGGGCGGCAAGAGCAACACCTTCGCCGCCCAAGACTTAACCTTGCATTATTAAGCCATGTCGTTGCGCATAATCTGCGGCGGCACCCAAGATTGCGTGACGCTTATCGACGGTTCCGGAATATACACCCGGAGGAACAGATAAAAGGTGTCGTCAGCACTGCTTGCGCCAGGCGATTGCAGCCAATAAGTGCCCTCGGGCAATGCTTCCGGCTGTTCGTTTTGAATCAGAACGGTCATTGCTCCGGACGAATCCCGGCCTTTGCTTTAAGTTGTTATTTTATTTTGCGGGATATTTGCAATCGGTGCTGCCGTCATGCCAAGGTGAGATGCCGTAGCCGTTTAGCGCGATTTCGCACAGCGCTTTGTTGCGGTCTCCGGCATCCGCCTGCTTCAAGGCGTCGCCGACCATTTTGACCACTTTTCCGGTTTCATTAAGACGCGGATAACCCGGCTTGGGCGTTGCGGCTTTTTGTTGCGGATGGTGTTCAAAATATTTGCCCGTCTCGATCCAGTCCTGAATTTCAAGATAACTAAAATTCAATGCTTTCACGGTCTGTTCGGGCAGTTTTTTATGCCCGGTCTCGGGATAATGCTTCGCCATGTGGTTGACTGTGCCGCAATTGTCGCGAAACCAAACGGAATAGGCGGCATCCGCGTCCATGTCCTCGGGCTTAGGCTGCTTCCGGTCCCAGCCTGGGGTAATGAAGGCCGGGTCGGTGCAGTAAGAATGGGACAAGCGGTCGCTCATCACATGCAGATAGATGCCCAGGCTTTTGGTTGTGCCGTAAATTGTCTTCGCGTAGTCGGGATCGTAGCAATCTTCCTGGCCTGAATCGCCACAGGTGTGGGCGCCGGTAGGGACTATTTTTTGCCATGACAGTAAGAAGTTGTTTTTGCCGCGAGTATCTTCGTTGCCGGGGGCTACGTAAGGGATCGAAACGAAAATCTTTTTTCCGTCCTGCTCGGTAAAACACTCGGACAAGGGATCGTTTTGGTCTTTGGTCAGACCGAAGTCGCACAGGGTTTGCCGTCCGCCAAAGGCCCACAAGCGCAAGTGATTGATCAAGGCTTCGGACTTGGCATAAGGCGACGCTTGTCCGTGCTTTAGGTAGGCGTTGTCATAGGTCAACGATTGTTTCAAGGCATGGCCTTCGCTGCGCAGCCAGGGGACGAAATGATAAGAATAGCCCGCGGTATCCAGGTTCAGGCGGGTGATTCCTTGCAAATCGGCCGTTTTCAGTTGCGTCATCGCCTTGCCGTATTGGTCGGTGTGGACATAGCCGCCGACTAGGTCAGTGGCTTCCGAATATGCGGCGATGTCGAAAGCATCTTCGTTGCTCAGTCCGAGCATTCTGGCAAAAAGGTACAGCGAGTCGAAATGCACCGTATTTCTGCCGTGTAATCCTTTCGCTATCGTCGCGTTGAGGTATCTCGCCACGCCTTTTATTGCGCATCCGGCCGGCTCGTTTTCCGGTTTGACCGAGTCGGTGCATTGAACGTTCCAGCAATTGAAGGCATGAGGCACGACATCTCCCGATTTTGCCTGCGGATCGACATACTGAAAGCACACATCTTCGGCAAAAGCATGGGCGGCGACCGGTGCCAAAACGCAAGCGGCCATTAAGCTGCTTGCGGCGATAAGACTTAGCCGAGCCGGACTTTGCTTGTTGGGGTGACGTGGATATGAAGAGTAAGACATGAATGACTCCTGGTTTTGTAAAGCACGCATCGCGTGCGGGGTTGTGAAAGTATTCGTTTTAGAACAAAAGCATTTATCACGAAGGACACGAAGTTTTCATGGCATCGCTCGTTCCCAAGCTCCAGCTTGGGAATGCGTTCTTGGAAGCTCCAGCTTCCCGACTCGCGAAGACCAGATTTAAAAACATACGTTCGATTACGCTAATCGGACCTATTCACCAAACCGCATAATCAGATGTGTCTGCGATATTAACCTTAACTCGACGTCTAGCCCCTTGGCGCAGCTGCACTTGCTCAAATGCGTGAAGAAGCCTTAAGACAGACTCCCTGGTAGGTTGGTGGTTGCCAACGACAATTCTATCTACAGGGCTGCGTAACAGTGCTTCTATGATATGGTCGTCCTTGCCATCCGCAAACGAGCACCCATAAGTAAACGCAACCCCCTTAATACTCTTCATGCGGTCGTAGCAATATTGAAGGTACCTATTTTGTTTTATTGCCTCTCGCTTTTGTTCTCCAGTTCCCTCAGTAACACAAAGTGGAAAATAGCCTTCGGAAATATTTTGCTCTACAGTCGCCAAAATCGGAACGCTTGGCGTACTTCGCAACTTCGTTGCCGAGATCCCATCCCTATAGATGAACAAAGCTCCGTGAGGAAAGAAATAGGTGGACTTGTCTGTCTCCGAAAAAATTAATTTACCGCTGTCGTTACTCGTGCAAAACGAATCGTTTCCAAGTATCGGTGATTCATGGCACCTGACCCAATAAAGCAGAAGGTCATAATTAAGTGTAAAAACGCACTCGAATTGCTCCAGAAATCTTCGACAACGCCGCACTTTATCAGCTGAACCTGAGCCAATATCGGCAAAGCTTCGAGGGTGTGATTTTGAAACTGCTCGAACCAGCTGCTCTCTGAGCAAAGCAATTTGACCATGAAGAAGCTCCACCATTTCGTTTTGCAGTCCATATTCCTGAAGGACGCTAAGCGCGTTGTTTAACTTCTGATGTACTAGCTCAAAATCAAGGTTGCACTCTTTGAGCAAGCCATATAGAGGGGAACCTGGTTCGATGTCACACAGGTCCAGGAGATTGCTCCATGAAAAACTCTCCTCCCCGAACGCTCTGTCATACGAAAGCCCAAATCCGTTACCTAAGATCACGCTTTTTAGCGTGCAGCGTTCTAACTCGCTTTTGAAATCTAGAACATCCAAGGGGGCACCAGTGAAAGGTTATGCGTCATTTGGTGTCTGATGCCCCATAGCGATGGCCTTCTTGCGTTGGGTGGAAGAAAGGGCGGGCCAGATGATGTGTACACGACTCAACGGCATTTCCCGAAGGTCTCGTTGGTACTTGTCCTTCTGAAGATTGACTTTGAAGAATGACGGGCTGTGGTCAATCTTGTTGCTCTGTAGCCGCCAAAGCACGACGAATGCGAACTTTGGGGTGAGGTGCTTGTTCTTCTTGTAAAAGGCTAGCGCATTGCTGAGGATGTCGTTTCCTTCGGTCGTAGCAAGTTTCTCCAACGCGTTGATACACGACTGCAACCGCATTTGCTGCATAAGACGTTCGAGCTTCTTTTTCGCATCGTCGGTGGATAGGCGATGTCCCTGCTCGAAAACCGAAAGGTTGAACTTCAAGATGCATTGGGAGCCAACCCACAATATCTTGTTTGTTAGCGCGTTCTTGATTTCGAAGTGATAACGAAGCTCCTCGTGTTCGCAGAGCTGACAAGTCTCTACGGGCTGCTCGTGGTCTACGGTGCGCTCCGTGAAAGACCACTCCTCGAACGCTTCGGGCAGCGTTGCACCAACGGACAGAGGAAGAATGTTGTCGCGGACTCTCTGCGGATAGTTGCGCACGCTACGGCTCCCTATGACGCATAACGCAGTATATACGACACCATTTGTCGTATAAAAAAATCATGTTGTCGTATATCTCGCATAACGTTAACTTAATTTATCTATTTATAGTCAAGTGCGTAATTCGCTATAAAAACCGAACTCTATTATCTGCAACAGAGTCGGAAAATCGTCATGCCGGCAGGGATGCCGGCATCCAGCCACAGGGACGTGAAATTTTAAAATACCATCCGCTTTCATTAAGCATCCGAAAAGTCACAAGTTACCGTCCATGGCGCTGGGTTCCGGCATCCCTGCCGGAACGACGAACTTGGGGAATTCGTGGGCATAGCTCAGGGACATTCCTTTTGGGTTTTTTAGTGAATTAGGAAATTAACTATAATTGAAGATGGCGTAAACAAACAGGACAGGAGCCCCAAGCAAATATGAAACCTGTCTTCGAGCAAGATTGTAATGCATTTAATAGCGGTTTAGCTACGCCGACTGTTTGTGCATTATTTAATATTCATGCTTAAGCGCGGCAACTCGGTATGACGACTTACAAAAACCAAAGCGCGCAAAGCCCGCAAATCTCCCAAACCCTGTATCCTCCACACTAAAAAAACAACCAAGGCTTCCCCATGAAAATCGCCACCTGGAACGTTAATTCGCTACGCGTGCGCCTGCCGCAGGCGCTGGACTGGCTGGTGCAAAACCAGCCCGACGTGGTGGGCATGCAGGAAATCAAAATAGACGATTGCGCGTTATTAGCCGCCGCGTTCGAGGGCATTGGCTACAACCTGGTCTGCAACGGCCAGAAAGCCTATAACGGCGTCGCGTTCGCCGACAGGCTGCCGGGGTGCGATTGCTTGACCGCAATGCTGTTGACTTAAGCGGCACAAAGCCCTCTCCTGAGGGAGAAGGAGTCCGCACTCTTAAGTCAACAGCCCGCGTAGGCCGGAATAAGTCCGTCCTGCGATAGCAAGGGCGGATGTTTCCGGCGCTCCGATTGCCGGAAACACCGGTTCTTGCTATCGCTCGAACCGGCTTATTCCGGCCTACATTGGGTCTATCTAAACCGTCGCCGAGTTCAAGGATGTTTGACCAACACCCGGCCGCGCTGCGCCCAATAAGCCCGTAGCGTCGCGGCCACGATAGGGATTGCGCCGAACAGGATGAACACCAAGTCGCCGGCGAGACGCAGCCATTCGTAAAAACGGGCTTGAACCGAGCCGGTGAATGCCAAGCTGCGGGCGTGCCAGTAACCGTTTTCCAGCACGTCGAGCAGTTGCAGCACGCCGGCCGGGAACAGGCTCAGTACAACCATCAGCAGCAGCCCGATATTGATGCCCCAAAAGCCGGCCCGCACGTATTTTTCGACGTCGGCCCACAACGCGTCGCTAGACGCTTGCCGGAGCGCGAACACCAGCAGCGCCAGGCCCAGGTTGCCGAACACGCCCATCAACGCCGCGTGGCCGTGGTTCGGCGTCAGCATCGTGCCGACTTCGAAGTAACTGACAATCGGCAGGTTGATGATGAAGCCGAAAATCCCGGCGCCGACGAAATTCCATACGCCGACCGCGATCAAAAAATAAAAAGTCCATTTATGCGGCACGGCGATTTGCTGGCGGCAATTGACGCAGCGCGATTGCGTCAGCGTGACAAAATCCCAGGCGTCCAACGTCAGCAACGTCAGCGGCACCACTTCTAGCGCCGAGAACATCGCGGCCAACGCCATGTTGAGCGAGGTCTGGCCGGTCCAGTACATATGGTGGCCGGTGCCGATGATGCCGCCGGCAAAGTACAAAATCGCGTCGAGGTAGATGATCCGCGTCGCCGCCAGCCTCGGAATGACGCCGAAGCGGAAGAAAATCACCGCGACCAGCACGGTGACGAAAAATTCGAAAAAGCCTTCGACCCATAAATGGATGATCCAGAAGCGCCAGGTATCGACGATGGAAAAATGCGTGGTGCTGTCGAAAAACATCGCCGGCAGGTAAAACATCGGAATCGCCAGCGCCGACAGCAGGAACAGAACCGAGATTTCGCGCCGTTCGGCATCGCGCAACGCCGGCAGCAGCGCGCGTACCAACAATCCGAACCAGAACAGCAGCGCGACCGCGAGCAGCAATTGCCAGGCGCGGCCCAGCTCCAGGTATTCCCAGCCCTGGGTGCCGAACCAGAACCAAAGCTTGGGCAGCCATTGCAGCATGCCGGCCCATTCGCCGAGCAGGCTGCCGACGACTATCGTCAGCAGCATCCAGAACAGCGTGTCGATGTGGGCCGTTTGCCGGGCCGGTTCGTGCTTGCCCAGTTCGGCGCTCAAGAACAGCGCGCCGGCGACGAACGCGGTGGCGATCCAGAAAATCGCCAGTTGCAGATGCCAAGTCCGAAGCAGGTTGCTGGGCAGCCACGCGGCGAGATCGAGGCCGTAGAAAGTCTCGGGATCGGCGCGGTAATGCGCGACTCCGCCGCCGGCCAGCGCTTGCGCCAGGAACAGCAGCGCGACGATGGCGAAATATTTCAGCGTCGCCAGCTGCGACGGTCTGGCGCCGGCGGTCCATTGCGGATGCGCATGGCCCTGGGTTTTCCAGCCCAGGTAGTTGAATTTGCCGAACGCCAGCAGCACCAGCGCGGTGCCGCCGAGCAGGAAGATCAAGCTCAGCACGCTCCACAGCACGGCGTCGGCCGTCGGGGTATTGCCGGCCGCCGGATCGTAAGGGAAGTTGTTGGTGTACGAATAAGTCTTGCCCGGCCGTTCGGCGACCGAAGCCCAAGCGGCCCAGGCAACGAACGCGGTCAATTGGTGCAATTGGCGCGGATCGGCGACAGTATCGATGCTTAGGCCGCCGTTTTGTTTCGGCGCGGAAAAATAGCGGTTCCACGCCGCTTGTTGCCGGTTGAGCCAGTCGCCGTAGAACGGCGGCATGGTCAGGGTTCCGGTGTTGGGATCGTAATCGTTGTGCTTCAATTGGGTTCGTATTTCCGCTTCGACAGCGGCCCGTTGCGCCGGCGTCAGCAAGTCCGGCGGCAGGTTGTAGCGTTGCCGGGCGATCAGTTCCGTGCCGGCCAGCACTTGGGTGTGCAGGTATTCGGCCGCATAATCGGGTCCCAGATAAGCGCCGTGACCCCAGATCGTGCCGTTATCCATCAGTCCGTATTTGAGGAAGACCTGCTGGCCGGCTTGCACATCGTCGGCGGTGAATAGTGGCGTGCCGTCGGTCGCGACGGTTTGCATGGGGATAGGCGGGGCGTCGTGGTAAACCCTGAGCGTTACCGTCAGCAGTACGATCAGGCCGGAAACCAGGATCGCGATGCTGGCGCGCCGCCACCACGGCGATAGCGAGGTGATGGATGGGAGTTCGGATTCGGTTTGGTTCATGGGTTCTCCTTGACGTTTATTGGTGGCGGTTCCCAAGCTGGACAGGCTTTAGCCTTAATGCTGTTCTATCGTTCCCACGCTCCGGCGTGGGAATGCAGTTCGGGACGCTCCAGCGTCGCGTTTCACGAAGTCACAGCCTTAAAAAATAAGCCTTGAAGAGCTGATACACCGCACTTCATGACCTATACAGCGCAAGAAAGGAAGCCGACGCTGGAGCGTCTGAGACTGCATTCCCACGCCGGAGCGTGGGAACGATAATGCACCTGCGTAACATCAGTTATTAACTCAAACTGGAAACGCTATAATCCTCGTGCAAGGCTCCAACGCTGTCTGGGTGACGTTGCGCGATTTGCTGTTTGGCCGCGACGACAATATTCTCCGGCGAGAATCTAAAGTGTTGGGCAACAACCTTCGCCGGCGCGGACAGGCCGAAATTATGCAGGCCAAGGGTAACGCCATCCCAGCCGACATAGCGTTCCCAACCGAAAGTGGAGGCCGCTTCGACCGCGACCCGCGCCTTTACCGACGGCGGCAGCACGCTGTCCCGGTATTGGCTGTCCTGGGCTTCGAATAATTCCCACGACGGCATACTGACCACGCGCGCCTTGATCCCTTCCGCTTTCAGTTGCTCATAAGCCGCGACGCAGAGCGCGACTTCGCTGCCCGTCGCCAGCAACAGCACCTCGGGGTTCCGGTCCGGCGCGTCGGCCAGCACATAAGCGCCGCGCGCCACGCCGCTTGCCGAGGCGTAGGCCGAACGATCCAGCGTCGGCAACGCCTGCCGCGTCAGCACCAAACTGACCGGGCGGTCCTTGATTTGCATGATCACGCGCCACGCCTCGACGACTTCGTTAGCATCCGCCGGACGCAGCAGGATCATGCCCGGCATCGCGCGGAAAGAAGCAAGATGTTCGACAGGTTGATGGGTAGGACCGTCTTCGCCCAGGCTGATCGAGTCATGCGTCCAGATATAAATCACCGGCAGCTCCATCATCGCGCACAGCCGTATCGCCGCCCGGCAGTAATCGGTAAAAATGAAAAAGCTTGCGGCGTAAGGCCGCAGTTTCGACAGGCTCATTCCGCTGGCGATTGCGCACATCGCATGTTCGCGCAAGCCGAAGTGGAAGTTGCGCCCGGCGTAGTCTCCGCCTTGTCCCGGCGCCTGAAACTCGCCGGCCGATTCGAAGCTCAAGCGGGTCTTGGTCGACGGCCCAAGATCCGCCGCGCCGCCCAGCAGCCAAGGCATTTTTTCGGCTATCGCGTTCAGCACTTTACCCGACGACTCGCGTGTCGCCATGCCTTTCTCATCGGCCGGAAAATCCGGCAGCGCACTGTCCCAGCCTTTGGGCAGTTCATAACGTTGCATCCGGTCGATCTGTCCGGCAAGATCGGGGTAATGTTGCCGATAGACGGCAAACTGTTGATCCCAGGCCGCGCGCGCCGCTATGCCCCGGCGACCGAACTGATCCCGGAAATGCGCCGGCGCCTGATCCGGTACATAGAACCGGGCGTCAGGATTCCAGCCATAGAATTCCTTCGCCAGCCGAACTTCTTCATCGCCGAGCGGTTCGCCGTGGGCATCCTTGCTGTCGTGCTTGTGCGGCGCGCCGTAGCCGATATGGCTATGGACGATGATTAACGTCGGGCTTTCATCGGTGCTGAGAAATTTCTCGAAACATTGGCTCAGCATCTCAAGGTCGTTGGCGTCGCTGACCTGGGACACCTGCCAGCCGTAGCCGGAAAAACGGGCCGCTATATCCTCGGTGAAAGTCAGGCGGGTCGAACCTTCGATGGTGATGTCGTTGTCGTCGTAAATCCAGCACAGGTTGGACAGTTTGAGGTGTCCGGCCAAAGACGCGGCCTCGGCGCAGACGCCTTCCATCAGGTCGCCGTCGCTGCATAGCGCGTAGATGTTGTAATCGAACAGATTGTGGCCGGGCCGGTTATAAGTTGCCGCCAGCCAGCGTTCGGCGATCGCCATGCCGACGCTGGTCGCCGCGCCTTGTCCGAGCGGACCGGTGGTGGTTTCCACGCCGGAAGTCCAGCCGTATTCGGGATGCCCGGTGCAGCGGCTGTTGATCTGACGGAAGGTTTTGAGGTCGTCAAGCGTCACCGCCGGCCGGTTGGATTCCTTATAGCTGGGGCTTGCCGCCTTGACGCCGCAAAGATACAGCAAGCTGTAGAGCAGAGCAGAGGCGTGGCCGGCCGAAAGCACGAAGCGGTCGCGGTTCGGCCAGTTGGGATCTTCCGGATCGTAGCGCAAAAAGCGTTGCCACAGGCAGTAAGCGCTCGGGGCCGCGCCCATCGGCGTGCCGGGATGGCCGGATTTGGCTTGCTGAACGGCATCGATAGAAAGCGTGCGCAGGGTATTGATGCAAAGTTGGTCGAGTTGGGCTGAATCGGGCATGATTTTAGTCCTGGAAAAAGTTGGCGCGGTTAGACCTTCCAGGTTTTGGAAACCTGGAAGGTCTGCTTGTCGGCCTGTTTCTCGCCTAACGCTAGGTAACTGGGTATAACGCGATATATAGTTCCCACGCTCCGGCGTGGGAATTCAGTTTGCAACGCTCCAGCGTTGCGAAGCACCGGGTTGCCGACAATAACACCTAGACCCGCACAGGCTCCGGGACGCTGGAGCGTCCACTACTGCATACTTTCACAGTCTCCGGAGCGTGGGAACGATAAATATCCCTCATTGATTAATACCGGATTTACTCTCCACCGCACTTTTCAACGCATCGTCGACATTTTCCAGCCAGATAAACTGGAGTTGGTTTCTTACCGCTTCGGGGATTTCCTCAAAATCTTTTCTGTTGCGCTCCGGCAGCATGACTGTTTTTAACCCGGCCCTGGCCGCGGCAATGACTTTTTCTTTAATGCCGCCGACCGGCAAGACCAGACCGCGCAGGCTGATTTCTCCGGTCATCGCCACGTCGCTACGCACGGTATGCTCGGAAAATGCGGAAAATAATGCGGTAAACATTGCAATCCCGGCACTGGGGCCGTCTTTAGGAATGGCTCCGGCCGGTACGTGGACATGAACATCGTTTTTTTCGAATATTTCCGGATTTAAACCCAGTTGATTAGCGTGCGATTTCACCAGGCTCAATGCGGCTTGGGCGCTTTCTTTCATGACATCGCCCAACTGGCCGGTCAGGATCAGCTTGCCGCTACCGGGCAGGCGGGTGGCTTCGATAAAAAGAATATCGCCGCCGACCGGCGTCCAGGCCAGCCCGGTGGCAACGCCCGGAACGCTGGTACGCATCGCGACGTCGCTGTAAAACCTTTTCGGCCCCAGAATGCCTTGAATTTGTTCGGAATCGACCTGCTCATTAGCGACAACGCCCTCGGCAATACGCATCGCGACATGACGGAATACCGAGCCGATCTCGCGCTCCAGGTTTCTGCATCCGGCCTCACGGGTGTAGTCCTGGATAAGGGCGAGTATCGCGTTATCGGTGATTACGCATTGCTCGGCGCTTAAACCGTTGCTTTCCAATTGCCTGTGAACCAGGTAGCGTTTGGCAATTTGCAGTTTTTCATCGGTGGTATAACCGGTCAACTCAATGACTTCCATCCGGTCGCGCAACGGCCCCGGTATGCTGTCCAGCACATTGGCGGTGCCGATAAACATGACATGGCTTAAGTCGAACTGTACGGCCAGATAATTATCGCGGAAGGTCGAATTCTGTTCGGGGTCCAATACTTCGAGCAACGCCGAGGAAGGATCGCCATGAAATCCGCCTGAACCGATCTTGTCCATTTCATCGAGCATGAATACCGGGTTATTGGTGCCGGCCTTGCGGATGGATTGAATGATATTGCCCGGCAATGCGCCGATATAAGTGCGCCGGTGGCCGCGAACCTCGGCTTCGTCATGCAGGCCGCCCAAGCTGGCGCGGACAAACTCGCGTCCGGTGGCGCGGGCTATGCTGCGGCCTAGCGAGGTTTTGCCGACGCCGGGCGGGCCGACAAAGCATAAAATAGGGCTCTTGCCGCTCGGGTTCAGTTTGCGCACCGCTAAAAATTCCAAAATGCGCTGCTTGATTTTTTCCAGGCCGTAGTGGTCTTCATTAAGAATGTCGCGGGCTTTGGCTATATCGATAACAGCCTCGCTTGAGACCGACCAGGGCAGTTCGGTCAGCCAATCGAGATAAGCGCGGATCATTGAATATTCGCCGCTGGCATCGGGCATGTGCTGCAAGCGGCCAAGTTCCTTGCGCGCCTGTTTTTCCGCCTCTTCAGGCATTTTTGCGGCAGCGATCGCGTTGCTGATTTCTTCGATTTCGGCGGCTCCGCCTTCTTCCTCGCCCAACTCTTTCTGGATAGCTTTCATTTGCTCGCGCAACACGAATTCGCGTTGGCGCTGGCCCATGGTTTCCTGGGTTTGTTCGTTGATTTTGTTCGATAGTTTTAACACTTCGATCTGGTAATTCAGCAGTTCCAGGATTTTGTCGATGCGTATTTGTATATCGAACAGCGCCAATATCTCCTGTTTTTCTTCAGGCTTGGCAACCAGGTAACTGGCGACCAAGTCGGACAGCATGCCCGGCGCGTTGATAGAGCGAACCGCATTCACCAGTTCTTCCGGCGCCTGTTTGGTCTGGGCCAGCACTTCCAGCGCTTTTTGTTTGAGCGTTATCATGCGCGCTTCGACATCGCGGGAACTCTGTTCAGGTTCTTCATGGCGTTCGATTTGGGCGACCAGAAACGGATAGCCGGGTAAAAACCGGTTCACTTGAAAGCGTTGCACGCCCTGGCAAACGACATGATGAGTGCCGTCGGGGCCGGTTATGTAACGTAGAATTTCCGCCACTGTGCCGACCGGGTAAAGATCGTCGGGGCCGGGTTCTTCAACATTGTCGCGCCGCTGCATCAGCAATCCGATCGGTTTTTCCGAACGTACCGCTTCCTGCACCGCAGCGACAGAGGCGGGGCGGCCCATCACTAACGGAGACACGTTTTGCGGGAACAGCACGGTGCCGCGCATCGGTATAATGATAAGCGCATCGTTCGGAATAGGCGGGAACGGCAACGGAGCCTCCTGCTTTACCTCTGAAGACAGCTGTTCCTTATCCCCCGTTGATCCTAACAGTATATTTTTCAGGTCCTTGATTTGCATAAGAAGCCTTTATGTTTTCCGCAGTGAAATTAATAAACAACCGTTGACAAATTCACAGGTGTCGATTTTAAGTTGCCCGGCGGGCAGTTCGATGCTCCGCTCAAATCGTCCATAGGGAATTTCCAAACGTCGAATTTGCGATTCCGTACTACTCGGCAGATGCCGCCGTCCGTTAATAATCAAACGGTCGTCTTCCAGTATGACGCTTAAGTGCTCAGGGCTGACCCCCGGCAGCGCGACCATGATTTTAAAATTATCATCGGTTTCGTAGACATCAATCGGCGGCTCCCAAGCCGGTCGTCCGGCCTTCATAGCAGACGGTCTAAAAAATTGCCGATGCAAGCGGTCGGCCCGATCCAATATTTCGCAAGCTTCAGCCCACATCCAGGTTTCAAGAGCACGTAATGGCATAAGGTGTTATTCCGGATTATTACTGTTTAATGAGGCAACGTCGGCCAGGGTCGAAATTGGGAAAACGGAACGCAGATGCCAAAAGTAGGCGCCTACTTTTGGCATCTGCGTTCCATTGCATTGCACCGGTTCCCAAGCCGGAGCTTGGGAACCGGTGCAAGATCAGCTGAATAGTTACTGTTTTTCTTGAATAATCCGCGTTCTATTATTCCGCCGGTGTTAAATGGTGTTTGCTATGTTCCGGTATCTGATCGTTGCCATGCTCAACCGCCTGCGCGTCAAACCATTCGTGAAGCGCTTGGACATATTGCGGATACTCGGTTGAATAGTGAATCTGGGCGCCATTGGGTAATGCGCTATATTCAAATCTTATCTCGTCGGGTTTTGCCATTTTTAGCTGGACCAAACCCGGCATATTGGGGCCGTGTACACGTTCGGTCACAGAAAAATCGCCTTTTCGGAATGCGTTGGAAATTTCGAGAAGATGCGCCTGGATTAATTTGACTTGCCGGGTATCGTTTGCCGATTTAGCGACAACATGCTGAATGCCGCCATGGACGGTTTTGGTAAACGTTTGCAGGGCTTGGCTTAAGGTATAAGGCACCACTTGCTGTGCGCGTTGGCGTATTTCGGGAACCGGCTCCGGGCCGGTTTTTTCAAAAGCCGACACTGCCGTGGAAAAAAGCAAAAACCCAAGCACTATTATTAATGGGCAATTTTTCATATCGCATCCCTCGTTGAGTTAAGAACCCATGACGACATTTTGGGAACTGCTAAAAAATCATAGTGCAAAGTATTACTTGTTTTTGCATGATGATAAATCCGTATGGTTACGTATAGGGTGAACGCTAGTTTCATCGTTCCCACGCTCCGGCGTGGGAACGATAGGCACTGGAGCGTGGGAACGATAGGTAATCTTCGGAGCGTGGGAACGAGAGCGAACACCGCCTGCTGCTAGGTAGTGCTACGAATATCATTGATCTACGCAATATTATAAATTTCCAAACGTGGGTATCCCGGCTTCAAATTATTCAAGGGAATGATTTATTGATTCACGCACCGGCAATCTCCAGAGCGGTAGAGCCGGGATTCCCCAACCCTATTTCTGAGTTTTCGCGGGCCATGCCCGGCCGGCTTTACCTTAGGCTCACGGCAAGACCACAGGCAATGAGGAGATACAACATGACAAAAGTTCTGGTTCTCTACTACAGCATGTACGGTCACATCGAAACCATGGCGAAAGCGGTAGCTGAAGGCGCGGGCAGCGTCGAAGGCACGGAGGTTACCATCAAGCGCGTACCCGATTTGGTACCCGAAGATCTGGCGCGAAAGGCCGGCGCCAAGCTCGATCAGGAAGCGCCGATCGCGACGGTGGACGAGCTGCCGGACTACGACGCAATCATCTTCGGCACGCCGACACGTTTCGGCAATATGTGCGCGCAGATGCGCAATTTTCTCGACCGCACCGGCCGCTTATGGGTGAACGGCAACCTGATAGGCAAGGTCGCCAGCGTGTTTACATCGACATCCACGCAACACGGCGGACAGGAAACCACGATCACTTCGTTTCACTCCACCTTGCTGCACCAGGGCATGATCATCGTCGGCGTTCCTTATTCCTGTAAGGAAATACTGAACATGAACGAAATCACCGGCGGTTCGCCCTATGGCGCGGGCACGCTTGCCGGTGCCGATAATAGCCGGCAACCTTCAGAGAACGAATTAAAAATCGCCCGGTTTCAGGGCAACCACGTCGCCAAGGTGGCTAAGAAGCAAGCAGCTTAACAACAGATGCTTGAACAGGCAGGGGCAAGTAATGAACGATGCAAAGTCCGGATTTCGCCATGTTGCCTTGATCGATTACGCGGCTCTCACGGTCGTGCCGATTGCGCCGATGACGGACAGCCAAATCGCTCCGCTTAACTATTTTTTACACAGTTACGGTCCGGCTTCAATGCCGACGATGCATTTGGGTTGGGTATTTGTCGCGCTCTTGCTTGTCATCTTTATTATCGTCGCACTGCTGCTGGTCTGGGCTGTTCTGCGTAAACGCCTGCCTGAAGATCCTGACTCAATCGGCCGCGAAGATGCCGGGATGCGTTGGATTTATATCGGAACCGGTCTATCCACTTGTATTTTGTTTGCGCTGGTTATTTATACGCTGATTACGCTGAATGCGATTTCAAAGCCTGCAAAAGCGCCGGGATTGACGCTGACGGTCACCGGTTACGACTGGTGGTGGAAGGTCGAGTATGAAGATGCCGATCCCAGCCGCCGTTTTGTTACTGCAAACGAAATACACATCCCGGTTGGACAGCCGGTTCTGGTCAAGCTGAAAAGCGCCGATGTCATTCATGCTTTTTGGGTGCCGGTGCTGGCCGGGAAAACCCAAATGATTCCGGGGCTGACCAATCAACAATGGATCGAAGCCGATGCCGAAGGTATTTATCTGGGGCAATGCACGCAATATTGCGGCGTTCAGCATGCTCATATGGGCTTGGAAGTGGTCGCGCAAAGTGCGGCTGAATTTGAAAAATGGCAAAACGCTCAACGTGGTACAGTCGCAACGGGTTCGGCTGCCGGCGTTAATGCCGGACAGAAAATTTTTCTGGATCAATGCGCCGGCTGTCATACCGTTCGCGGAACTGAAGCGGTAGGCGCTCATGCGCCCGATTTGACTCATTTGAATTCGCGCCGGTTGATTGCCGGCGGCTTATTGACCAATACCCCGGATCATTTGACGCAATGGATTACCCATGCCCAGGAACTTAAACCGGGGGCGCGCATGCCCAGCATGGTGTTAACGGCGACAGAGCTGAGCGCGCTGTCGGCATTTTTATCGACGCTTAATTAAGGAATGTCACTGATGACAGATGTCGTTGAAAATACATCAGCCTCCGCTCTAACCCGCATACCCGAGATGGGTTCGGCCCCAATCGGATCGGCTGCCGAAATACGGCTCACCGAACTATGGGAGTCGGCTCCGGGCTGGCGCGGCTGGTTATCTACGGTCGACCATAAAACCATAGGCATCCGTTACCTGGTTACCGCATTCATTTTTTTGCTGATGGGCGGTGTCGAAGCGCTGATCATGCGTCTGCAACTCGCAGGTCCGAACCAAACCCTGCTGACGCCGGAACAGTACAATCAAATGTTCACGATGCACGGCATTACCATGATTTTTCTGTACTCGCTGCCGATATTGTCGGGCTTTTCGAACTATCTATGGCCTCTGATGCTGGGTTCGCGGGATATGGCGTTCCCGCGTCTTAACGCTTTTTCTTATTGGGTTTTCCTGTTTGCCGGACTTTTTTTATATGCCAGTTTTCCGCTCGGACAAGCGCCGAACGCCGGCTGGTTCAACTATGTGCCGTTTGCGGGTTTGGAATACGACACCGGTCCCAATATCGACGTTTATGCGCTCGGCATGGTGTTGCTGGGGATTTCGACAACTGTCGGGGCTATTAACTTCATTGTCACCTTATTCCGAACGCGCGCTCCCGGCATGTCGATCGGCCGGGTGCCGATCCTGGTTTGGGGGACGCTAACCGCCGCTGTCGCCAATGTGTTTGCGGTTCCGTCAGTCAGTCTGGCGTTTTTTCTATTGTGGCTGGACCGGCAAACGGGGACGCATTTTTTCGATACCTTAAACGGCGGTAAGCCGCTGCTGTGGCAGCACTTGTTCTGGATGTTCGGCCATCCCTGGGTTTACGCGATCGTGCTGCCCGCCATGGGCATTGTTTCCGATGCGCTGCCTACGTTTTGCCGCCGCCCCTTAGTCGGCTATTCGGCGGTAGCGCTGTCGACCATGGCGACCATGCTGCTCGGTTTTGGGGTATGGATACATCATATGTTCGCGACCGGTTTGCCGACGCTGGCGCTGTCGTTTTTCGGCGCGACCAGTATGGTGATTTCGATCCCCAGCGCGGTTGCGGTATTTGCATGGATAGCGACTATTTGGCTGGGGCGCCCGGTGTTCAATACGCCGTTCCTGTTTTTCGCCGGTTTTGTGATTTTGTTTGTGATCGGCGGATTCTCAGGCGTCATGGTGGCCGCGGTGCCGCTGGATTTGCAGCTGACCGATACTTATTTTGTCGTCGCGCATTTGCATTATGTTTTGCTGGGCATCAATGTGTTCCCGGTGGTCGGCGGCATTTATTACTGGTTTCCCAAATTCTTCGGCCGGATGATGAATGAAACGCTGGGCAAATGGAGTTTCTGGGTGATGTTCATCGGTTTTAACATGGGCTTTTTCCCGATGCATGTAGCGGGTCTGCTGGGCATGCCGCGCCGTATCTATACCTATGCGCCGCATATGGGTTGGAGCGAGGTCAATAGGGTTACGACGGTCGGATCGTTTGTTTTTGCGGTCGGCATTTTGCTATTCCTGGTCAACATCCTTGTCAGTCTAAAACGCGGCGTAACGGCGACTGCAAATCCTTGGGATGCGCCAACGCTTGAATGGGCTGTTCCATCGCCGCCTCCGGCTTATAACTTTGCGGTTATTCCATTGGTCGCCAGCCGCCATCCGTTATGGGAGGACCGGCTTGATGAGGGGACAAACCGTTCCAGTTTTGACTACGGTTATTTGTTGATGGAAGGCCGGGAAACAATCGGCACGACGCCGCTGGACGCGATGCCGGACGTTATTCTGAAAATGCCGGAAGATTCTTATGCGCCTTTTTTGCTCGGGCTGTTTAGCGCGTTGATTTTTGTCGGCTTATTGCTGCACTGGCGGGATTTTACTGTGCTGATGGTTTTGGCTTGCAGCCTGTCGTTGATGGCATGGTTGTGGCCGAGAAAAGCCCTGGTCCAGCGCGTGCCGGACATCGACTACGATAAAGGAGCCGCGCATGGCTGAGACGATGCAACTGGACCAGGCACTGCCGGTCGGCAGCGAGGGCAAACATTCCGGCGGCTGGTGGGGCGTGCTGGCATTGATTGCCACTGAAGCCTCGTTGTTCGCTTATTTGCTGTTTGCCTACTTCTATCTGGCGTCTCAATCGGAACAGCACTGGCCGCCTGAAGGCTTGCCGGCTTTGTTGGTGCCGGGCGTGAATACCGTCATCTTGCTGGCCAGCAGTGGATTCGTTTGGGCCGGCGAGCGTTGCATTCAACTTCGGCAGTCGCAGTGGGGCCTTGCGTCAATGGCGCTGGCATTTATTCTTGGCGTCTGCTTCGTCGTCATCCAGCTCAATGAATGGAGCAAAAAAGGCTACGATATGGCATCGAACCTGTACGGGTCGTTGTATTTCACCATTACCGGCTTTCATATGCTGCATGTCATTGTCGGGTTGGTGATCCTGATGGCGCTTTTGCTGTGGATGGCGCTCGGTTATTTCGATCACAGGCGCTACGCCGCGGTAAGCATCGGCGGGCTGTACTGGCATTTTGTCGATGTGGTTTGGCTGTTTGTATTTATCAGTTTGTATCTGACGCCTTATCTTTTCTAGGACAGCATATTTTATCGTTCCCACGCTCCGGCGTGGGAATGCAAGAGTAGACGCTCCAGCGTCCCGGAACCGTGTGGGCGAATGTTTTTTGCCAGCGCATCGGTGCTTCGCAACGCTGGAGCGTTGCAGACTGAATTCCCACGCCGGAGCGTGGGAACTATGTATGGGCGTAACATCAGTAACTAGGACAGAATATGAACACTTCCCTGAACCGCAATCCGTCTATTGAAGTGCCGGCCTCTGACCGCAGTCCGGCGAGTATGATATGGCTATGGCTGGGCATACTCGGCGCTCCGAGCGCATGGGTAGCGCAACTGTTATTGAGTGAGCCGTTTGCCGCTTATGCCTGTTATCCGCATCAAGTTCCGCTATCGGAACCGGTCTTTACAGGACTGTCCGCAATACTGACGACGATCGGCATTGCCTGCCTTGCGTTGGCTCTGCTGTCCGGATTTGCGGCATGGACTTCATGGCGGCGGTTTGAGAAAGATCGTGTCATCAAGCCCGGAGAGGACCGAAACCGGTTCTTAGTAAAGATAGGCATCTTGTCGAGCTTCATCTTTATTATTGCGGTTATATTCAACATCTTTGCCGTTGTGCTGGTGCCGCCGTGCAGTTCATGGTTTTAATCGTCAAAGCCGTCGGCGTGTTAAACAGAACAGCACTCAGGGCTGTCATCTGTGGCTGCGCGGCATTTTTGCCCGGTCCGGCCATCGCGCAATCTGCCGATCGCGCCGACATTGAGCGGGGCGCTTACCTGGCCAGGGCCGGCGACTGTGTCGCCTGTCATACCGCCGGGCCGCAAGCTCCGCTGTTTGCCGGAGGCGTGGCGCTCAATTCCCCTTTCGGTTTAATCTATTCGGCAAATATTACGCCGGACCCGGTCAACGGTATCGGCCGCTATAGCTTGGATGATTTCAGCCGCGCGGTTCGGGAGGGCGTCGACAAGGAGGGCAGCCGGCTTTATCCGGCGATGCCTTATCCGTCGTTCGCCAAGATGACAGATGAGGATATTCGTGCGCTTTATGCTTATTTTATCAATGAGGTAAAGCCGGTCGATTATCAGCCGCCCGAAACGAAGTTGCCGTTTCCGTTCAACATACGCTGGGACCTGATGTTTTGGGATGCGCTTTTTGTCAAAAACGAACGTTATAAGCCGCGCGACGATCATGATGCGCAATGGAATCGCGGCGCTTACCTGGTGCAGTCCCTGGGCCATTGCGGCACTTGCCATACGCCGCGCGGCTTTGCGTTCCAGGAAAAAGCTTATACCGAATCGTCGCCGCTGTATTTAAAGGGCGCTGTTTTGGACAATTGGTTTGCGTCCAATCTGACCGGAGACTTCGCTTCCGGATTAGGCCGCTGGTCCGAAGCCGATATCGCCGCATTTTTGGCGACAGGTCACAACGGACAGAGCGCGGCATCCGGCAGCATGATCGAAGTTGTTGAAAACAGCAGCCAATATTTGCATGAAGACGATCTTGATGCGATTGCGCATTATCTGAAGTCTCTTCCGGCCCATGACGAACAGGCTTCGTATAAACCGGACCGGCCTGACGTTGCCGCGACATTATCGGCCATGGTAACCGGCGAAGTTGAGCGTCCCGGCGCCGGTCTTTACCAGTCGTTCTGCGTCAAATGCCATAAAGAAACCGGAGAGGGCGAAGCGGGCAAGTTTCCGAAACTGGCCGGCAATTCGAATGTGCTTTCCAAAAATGTGACTTCATTGATTCATCTGTTATTGGAAGGCAGTAAAACCGCGCGGACAAAAGCAGGACCGAAGCCTCGGGAAATGCCCGCTTTTGCCGGAAAGTTTACCGACCGGCAGATCGCCGACGTGTTGAGCTTTATCCGCACCAGTTGGGGCAATGCGGCTGCGAGGGTGACGCCGCGCGAAGTATCGTTGTTACGGGATGCATTGCAAAACAAAGCAATCAGGCCGAACGCAAAGCCGGCAGATAAGCGGTAATTTCAAGCCCTTGCCATTGTTTTTCGGGATTGCAGCCGAGTAATGCCAACATCAACACTATGGAAAGATATTTCAGGCCTCGTGTTCCAAATACCCCGCTATGCATTTGGCAAAGCTCAATGACAGATTCAGCTTGGCATTAGCGATGGCTTAAAATGCCCGTATCGAAATCTTCAATAGCTTGCTGGATTTCTTCATGGGTATTCATCACAAACGGTCCGTAACCGGCTATCGGTTCATTGATCGGTTCCCCGTTCATAACCAGCAAAGCGGCATCTTTCAACGCCGTCAGGACAATCGTTTTGCCTTGGCGTTCAAAAAACGCCAACTCAACATCGTTCATGGTTGCCGAATTATTGATTTGTACGCTACCTTTCAAGGCGAACAGTAGGGTCGTGTAATTGTCCGGGAAATCCAGCTCAACAGTTTGACCGGCGCGCAGGCGCAAGTCCCATAAATTAATTGGCGTATAAGTATCCGCCGGACCTTTAAGGCCTTGATAATGTCCTGCAATGACCCGCACCATGCTGCCTTCGTCATCCAGCTTTACCAGCGGAATCCGTTCATTAGTGATGGACTGATAGTGCGGCTCAATCATCTTGTATTCGGCCGGCAAGTTGACCCAAAGCTGTATCGCTTCAAAAGTTCCACCTTGTTGGGTAAAGGCAGCGGAATGCATTTCTTCATGCAGCAGGCCTTTGGCCGCTGTCATCCATTGCACATCGCCGGGGCCGATCAGGCCGCCATGGCCTGCGGTATCGCGATGTTCGACTTCGCCTTGATAAAGAATGGTAACGGTCTCGAACCCCCGATGCGGATGAAAGCCTACGCCTCTAGGTTTCGATGCGGGCGGAAACTCGGCGGGGCCGGCATAGTCCAGCATCAGGAACGGGCTTACCTCGGCATCCGGCGTATTGTAGGAAAACAGCGTGCGTACCGGGAAGCCGTCTCCTACCCAGTGCGAGTGGTCGGCGCGGGTGATTCGATGTAATTGTTTCATCGTTTTGTTCCTTATATCGTTGATCGGCGGGATGTTGGTTGTGTTTTATCGTTTCCACGCCGGAGCGCATCTTTATACACATCTCGACGTAGGCCGGAATAAGCCTGTCCGCGCGTTAAGCGCAGGACTGGCGTTTCCGGCGCTCCGATTGCCGGAAACGCCACCCTGGCTGACGCCGGGCGGTCTTATTCCGGCCTACATCTTATCGTTCCCACGCTCCGGCGTGGGAATGCAGTGGTGGACGCTCCAGCGTCCCGGAACTTGTGCGGGTCGAGGTGTTATTGCCAGCAACTCGGTGTTTCGCAACGCTGGAGCGTTGCGGACTGAATTCCCACGCCGGAGCGTGGGAACTATGTAAATAGCTATTCTTCCATAAACTTGGCCGCTTCTTCGGAGCCGCCGGTGGTGTCGCCCTCGCTATAAGAATGCGCGCCAACGCCGGCCAGCTTGCCGGCATTAACCACCAGATACTCATCGCGGATCGGCCGGCCTTCGAACCAGCATTCCAATACCTCCCGGACACCGGCGGCATAACGGGTTTGCGCGGACAAACTGGTGCCGGAAATATGCGGTGTCATGCCGTGATGCGGCATGGTTCGCCACGGGTGATCTTTCGGCGCCGGTTGCGGGAACCAGACATCGCCCGCATAACCCGATAGCCGTCCGCTTTCCAATGCGCGGACAATCGCGTCGCGGTCGCAGATCTTGCCGCGCGCGGTATTGACGATGTAAGCGCCGCGTTTCATCTTGTCCAGCAAGGCATCGTCGAACATGTGTTCGGTTTCCGGGTGCAGCGGGCAATTGATCGTTACTACGTCGCAAACCCGCACCATCGATTCAACGCTGGGGTGCCAGATCAGGCCCAATTCCTGTTCGACCTCACTCGGCAAACGGTGACGGTCGGTGTAATGCAGTTTGACATTGAACGGTTTTAACCGGCGCAACACCGCCAGACCGATGCGGCCGGCGGCGACGGTGCCGACTTCCATGCATTCCAGGTCATAAGAACGCGTCACGCAGTCGGCGATATTCCAGCCGCCTTTGACCACCCACTGATAAGAAGGAATGTAGTTGCGCACCAGGCTTAAAATCATCATCACCACATGCTCGGCGACGCTGATGCTGTTGCAATAGGTGATTTCGGCGACGGTAATGTTGTTTGCCATCGCCGCCTCCAAGTCGACATGGTCGGAGCCGATGCCTGCGGTCAATGCCAGTTTCAGTTTCGGCGCTTTGGCGATGCGCTCTGCGGTCAGATAAGCGGGCCAGAACGGTTGGGAAATGACGATTTCGGCATCGTGCAACTCTTGATCCAGACGCGAGTTTTCGCCGTCTTTGTCGGAAGTTACGACCAGCGTATGGCCCTGGCCCTCCAGGTAGCTGCGTAAACCCAGCTCGCCGGAAACGCTGCCCAGCAGTTGGCCGGGCGTGAAGTCGATGGACTTTGGGTCCGGGGCGGTCTGGCCGTCGGGATAAGACTTGATTCGCGGTATCGAGTCGCGGGCGTACGATTTCGGATAATCGTCAATCGGGTCGTCGTAGAGTACGCAAACAATTTTTGCCATTTTTTACCTCAATGATGGGTTTATCCTGAAAAGTCGGCTACAGGTTAGGAAAAACAAGGTACCCGCACAATAGGCAGAACTACCTATAGCGGCGCCTGAATTGTGCCGCTATAGGTAGTTATACGGATAGGATTGCCGGCTGTCCGGATGTTATAAATATTCAACTTTCAAGGTGAATAAAAGCTTATCCACCTTACGATTCACAGCCATTAAATTAATCTCCGTAGGAGCGGGCCGTGCCCGCGATATTTGGGCGGCGATTGCAAAGTCGTCACGCCTTCATCGCGGCCATGGCCCGCTCCTACAGAGATTAATTTAATGGCAATGACCTTACGCCTCTGACAATAACAATGGCTAGCAACCAAAAAAACACCGATCAAATCAGGTTAAGCAAAGGCGATGCCTTATTAATCAGCGATATCCAAAATGACTTTTTGTCCGGCGGAAGCCTGGCGGTGCCGGAGGGAAATCGGGTTATACCGGTGCTGAACGGCTACATCGACAAATTCAGCAAGCGCCGATTGCCGGTATTCGCAACCCGCGACTGGCATCCGTCCGGGCATTGCTCGTTTGTTCAACAAGGCGGACCTTGGCCGGAACACTGCATCGCCGGTTCCGAAGGCGCAAAATTCTCAACCGATTTGCATATCCCTCTCTCTGCTTACATCATTGCCAAAGGCACTGAAGTTGAAAAGGAAGGCTATTCGAGTTTCTCAAACCCGACATTCAAGGCGCAATTGGATAACCTCGATATCCGCCGCTTGTTCATCGGCGGACTGGCTACCGATTATTGCGTTTTAAATACGGTGCGCGATGCGCTGAGTTTCGGTTACCAAGTGCTGTTATTGACCGATGCGATACGCGCCGTCAACGTTCGGCCCCGCGATGGAGAAAACGCGATCGATGAAATGATTGAAAAAGGCGCACTACCGATCACCTTGGCAATGATCGAATAATGCCCAACAGCGCGTTGCTTACCGATCTTTACCAGCTCACCATGCTTCAGGCTTATTGCGATCAGGGCATGGAAGATATCGCCGTATTCGAATTCTTCGTCAGGAAGTTGCCGGAAAACCGGGGCTATCTGGTCGCGGCAGGTTTGGCCCAGGTTTTAACTTACCTGGAACAATTGCGCTTTTCCGCTGCCGAAATTGACTGGCTGGCAGGCAGCGGGCGATTCAAGCCGGCAATGCTGGATCGGCTGGCGGCATTAAAATTTACCGGCGATGTGCATGCGATGCCGGAAGGCACGGTGTTTTTCCGGGACGAACCGATATTGCGCATTACCGCGCCGCTGCCCGAAGCGCAATTGATTGAAAGCCGGATCATCAATCTACTGCATTTTCAGACGCTGGTTGCCTCCAAAGCCGCGCGCTCGGTACTGATTGCGCCGGATAAGCTGCTGGTCGATTTCGGCATGCGCCGGGCGCATGGCAGCGAGGCCGCGTTGCTGGCGGCCAGGGCCAGTTATCTGGCCGGCTTTACCGGTTCGGCGACAGTAGCGGCCGGGATGGATTTCGGCATTCCGCTGTTCGGCACCATGGCGCATTCCTTCATACAAGCGCACAGTTGCGAGAGTCAGGCTTTTATCCGCTTTGCCGAGGCCAATCCCGATAATGTCGTGTTCTTGATCGATACTTACGATACCGAAGCCGGGGCGCAAAAAGTAGTCGATTCGGCGGCCACGCTGTACGCCCAAGGCATAAAGATCAAAGGCGTTCGTTTGGATAGCGGCGACTTGGCCGAACATGCCCGGAAAGTCAGGACCATTCTCGACCGCGGCGGCCTTAACCATGCGACCATTTTTGCCAGCGGCAGCATTGATGAATATGAACTGGAGCAATTGTTGGCCCAACAAGCCCCAATCGACGGCTTCGGCATCGGCACGCATATGGATACCTCGGCCGATGCGCCTTATCTCGATTGCGCCTATAAATTGCAGGAATACGCCGGCATCCCCAGACGCAAGCGCTCGGAGGGAAAGGCGACCTGGCCCGGACGCAAACAGGTTTATCGCAACTACGATAACGGCCTTATGTGCGGCGATACCGTTACCGTTGACAATGCGCCTTGCCCCGGCCAACCGTTATTGCAACTGGTGATGCAGCGCGGAAAGACGGCGCCGGGACAGCCTATGCTTATCGAAGCCAGGGAATACGCCGCAAGCCAGTTAAATAGTTTGCCTAGGCCATTGAGGCAATTGAGTCATACCCCGGAATATCCGGTCATCGTTTCTGCCGAGCTTCAAGCGCTGACAAAAATAGTCGACGAACAGCGTATTTTTAAGGTTTAGATAGGCTCGTTTCTTTGATTGATATATCTCAGCTTAAGGCCGAGACGGAGTGTTTCGATGCTTCGCCATCGGAATGCGTAGTAAAATGCAGTCCCGGTTTTACCGCGGGCATGACATGTTCCGACACTTTACCGGCGGAATGCTTGATAAAATTTAGCACGCAGTATCTCCAGCAATTGCTGAGTTCCGACACCCCGCCATCGGAATGCCTAATAAAATCCCTGATAGAGTTGGTCGCGTCGGTAACGCGTTCCGATGCCCCGCCGTCGGAGTGCTTGATAAAATTCGAAAGGCTGGCGGGCCTGTCAAAAGCAAGTTCCGATACCCCGCCATAGGCACGCTTGAAAAAATCCTCCCTGTGCAAGCCGCCGTTCCGGTTATCCCGGATAAGTTAATCTTGAGTCTGTTGCCGTACAGAAAATTTTATTTTAAAGCCGTATCTTGTTTTAAAGAAAAACAGGAGCGTTGCATCAAGGTTGTATTAAAACCCTAGCGATTGTTGGCTTGGTAATAGATTTCGGATGGCAAGGATTTAAATTTCAATACGTAGATACTCTGTTCAAAGTCAACTCCAATTCGTTGATTTTTGCCTATCCGGCAGATGCCGGGATTGCATAAAAACGGGTGTTGTCAAAAGGCTTGTCGTGTTTCAACATGCCATGGATAGCATGAAGCAATTTGCGCATGACTGCGCAAAGCGCCTGCATCTTTTCTTTGCCGTTATCCACCACCAGATGCTGGAAATAAGCCCTGACGTGAGGATCATGTTGAAAAGCGCTCAAAGCCGGCATGTAAAGGGCTGCGCGGATATAACGGT
>Ga0208789_1000560_pt1 | contig 32595 bp, 34 predicted proteins | sample Methanotroph_Enr_FD_187368 | JGI IMG/M metagenome (GOLD analysis project Ga0208789, IMG submission 187368) | Enriched soil microbial communities from Old Woman Creek wetland in Ohio, USA - Methanotroph_Enrichment_5 (SPAdes) (version 2) | ecosystem: Environmental > Terrestrial > Soil > Wetlands...
GCGGGTGCCGAAGTGCAGGTCGCGGTACACCTCGTCGGAGATGAGCAGCACGTCCCTGGCGATGCAGGCGTCGGCCACTGCCTTGAGCGAGGCCAGGTCCCCGCCCCCGCCCGTGGGGTTGGAGGGCAGGTTCAGCACCACGGCGGAGACATCCTCCGTGGCCGCCAGCACCTCCAGCAGGGCCGCGGCATCCAGCCGGAACCGGTCGGCCGACAGCGGGTAGGGCACGGGCTCGGCCTCGGCCATGCGGGCCAGGGCCGGGTAGGCCACGAAACCGGGATCGGGCACCAGCACCCTGGATCCGGGCCGCACCCAGGCCTGGAACAGCGCGAAGAGGGCGCCCTGGGAGCCGGTGGTGATGAGCACCTCGTCCGGGGTGGCGCCGTGGAAGGCGGCCACGGCCCTCCGCAGCTCCGGCAGGCCCGCGTGGGGCACATAGGGGCAGGGCCCGGGATCGCGCAGCAGGGCCTTGCGGGCCACGTCGGGCAGATCCCAGGTGGGCTCCCCCAGACCCAGGGCGATGGCCCCGGCCGGCGTGCCGTCCGTGATGGCCCGGATGGGCGAGGGCTTGAGTTGCGAAAGACGGGAGGCGGGCTTCACAGAAATCCTCAAAAGCTTAAAGATCACCACCAAGACACCAAGACACCAAGAACCGAAAAGGGAATTTGTCTTTCTTGGTGCCTTGGAGCCTTGGCGGTTTTCATTTTGTCGAATGGCCCTACCGCAGGGCCTGCTCGAGGGCGGTGGCGGCGTCGGTGCGCTCGTCCCGGTACTTCACGATGCAGGGGGCCGACACCTGGAGGCCCCGGGCCTTCGCATAGTCGCCGGAGGCGGGCCGGGAGCCCGGCACCACCACGGCGCCCTCGGGCACCTCCTGGCGCAGCTCCCGGTCATGGACCAGGTCGTGGATCACCGTGCTGCCCGTGAGGATCACGCCGGAGGCCAGCACAGCCCGCTTCCGCACGACGATGCCCTCGAAGAGGCCCACGAGGCCGCCCACGAAGGCGTCGTCCTCCACCACCACGGGGCGGGCCCCCGCGGGCTCCAGCACGCCGCCGATCTGGGCCGCGGCGCTGAGGTGGACCCGCTTGCCGATCTGGGCGCAGCTGCCCACCAGGGCGTGGCTGTCCACCATGGTGCCCTCGTCCACGAAGGCCCCCACGTTGATGTAGGCGGGCGGCATGACCACCACGCCCTTGGCCAGGTGGGCCCCCCGCCGGGCGGCGGAGCCGCCGGGCACGAGGCGCACCGCGTCCTGGAGGACGAAGTGCCGGGGCGGGTAGGCGGCCTTGTCGAACATGGGGAAGCCGGGACCCTCCAGCTCCACCATCTGGGTGCGGCGGAAGCCCGCGAGGATGGCCTGCTTCACCCAGAGGTTGGCGGTCCAGGTGCCGTCGGCATCGCGCTCGGCGGCGCGGATGGCACCCGTCTCAAGGGCCGCCAGGAGGAGCTGGTGCATGGCCGGGGCCTGGGGGTCGGCGGCCAGGGCCTCGGGGGGACGGTCGTAGAAGGCGCGGAGGATCTCGGGGTTGCCGGTCATCACATCGCTCCGGGGATGGTGCCCTCGGCGCCCAGGCAGAGGGCTTCCGCCAGGCGCTTGCGGGTGGTGGCGTCCGCGGGCACCAGCGGCAGGCGGACGAGGTCCTCCCCCAGGCCCAGCAGCTTGAGGCCGGCCTTCAGGGGGATGGGGTTGCTCTCGAGGAAGAGGGCGTCCATGAGCGGCAGCAGTTGCTGGTGGAGGCGTCGGGCCTCTGCCAGGTTCCCCTCGCGGGCGGAGGCCACCATGGCCGCCGTCTCCCCCGGCAGGAGGTTGGCCAGGACGGAGACCAGCCCATCGGCCCCCACGGCGATGGAGGCCAGGGCCAGGTTGTCGTCGCCGGAGAGGAGCTGCTTGCCCTTGGGTAGGGTGCGGGCGATCTCGGCGATCTGGGCCAGGTTGCCGCTGGACTCCTTCACGGCCACCACCTGGGGGTTCTCCCACAGCCGCGCCAGGGTGGCGGGGGTCACGTTGAGGCCCGTCCGGCCCGGCACGTTGTAGACCACCAGCGGGAAGCCCGGGGCGGCCTCGGCCACCGCCATGAAGTGGGCCACGAGGCCCGAGGGCGTGGGCTTGTTGTAGTAGGGCGTCACCACCAGGGCCCCGGCCGCGCCCAGGCCCTGGGCCCGGCGGGTCCACATGGCCGCGTGGCGGGTGGCGTTGTGGCCCGTGCCCACCACCACGGGCCGGCCGCCGCTCTCCTCCAGGCAGGCGTCCACGAGGGCGTCCCGCTCCGAATCGAGGATGGTGGCGGCCTCGCCGGTGGAGCCGAGGGGCACCAGCACATCCACGCCGCCGGCCACGACGTGGCGCACCAGCTTCCGGAAGGCGGGCAGGTCCACCTCCCCGGCGGGCGTGAAGGGGGTCGCCAGGGCGACCGAGAGTCCGGACAGGTCCAGCGTCATGGCTTGCCTCCAAAGTCGAACAGGGGATCCAGCACCTCGCGGGCGAGGTCGTCCATGGTGAAGCAGCCCTTGCGGCCGCGGAGCCAGCGGGCGGCGCCGAGGGCGCCCTCCGCGAAGGGGGCTCGGGAGCGCGCCCGGTGAGTGAGCTCCAGCACCTCGGCCGGCGAGTCGAGCCCCAGGGTGTGGGTGCCGAACTCCGCCCCGGCCCGCAGCACCCCCACGCTGAGCTGGTGGGGTTCTGCGGGGCCGAGGGTCCATGCGGTCTTGCGCGGGCAGCCGGCCAGGAGCGCCGCTGCCAGGGTCTTCGCCGTGCCCGAGGGCGCGTCGGCCTTCAGGCGGTGGTGGTGTTCGAAGAGGTAGGGATCCCGGGCGGGGTCCAGCGCCGCGAAGCGCCCCAGCACCGTGGCCAGGCGCGCCATGAGGGCCACGGCCAGGGAGAAGTTGGAGGCCGAGAGGACGCCAATGCGGCCTCCGACGCGGGCCCCCAGGCCCGGCATCGACCAGCCCGTGGTGCCGATCACCAGATCCGTCCCCGTGGCCAGGGCCCAGTCCAGGTGGGCCTCCACGGCGCCCGCCACGCTGGCGTCGATGGCCACGTCCACGGGCCCGCCCGGGGCCTCGTCGCGCCCCGCCTGCCAGGCCAGGGGGGTTCCGGCCGAACGGGCCGCCTCCACGATGGCCGCAGCGAGGCGGCCCCGGCCGAAGAGGCCGATGCGCAGCTCCGAGGCGCTCATGCGGCCTCCGTGAGGACCCGGTGGAGCCGCCGGAGCGCCTCGTCCGCCTGGTCGCGGCGGACCACCAGGCTCAGGTTGATCTCATTGGCGCCCATGCTGATCATCTCGACGTTGATGTCGCCCAGGGCCGAGAGCAGCCGAGCGCCCAGGCCCGGGGTGGACTTCAGGCGCTCGCCCACGGCGGCGATGATGGCGCGGTCCTCGCTGGCCTCCACCGTGGCGAAGGCGGACAGTTCCTGGAGCAGGGGCTTCAGGGGCACGTCAGCCTCCACGGTGAGGGACACGCTCACCTCGGCGGTCGCCACGAGATCGACGCTCACTCCGCGCCGGCCGAACACCTCGAAGAGCCGGGCCAGGAAGCCGCTCTGGGCCAGCATCCGGGAGCTGCTCACCGTGAGCACCGTCACCGGGCCGCGGCTGGCCAGGGCCGTGATGGGCCGGCCGGTGCGCACCTCGGCGGAAATGGTGGTGAAGCGGCCCTCCGGCTTCAGGGTGTGGCGCACGGTGACGGGGATGCGGGCCTCCACCGCGGGCTGGATGGTGGCCGGATGGAGGACCTTCGCCCCGAAGGCGGCCAGCTCGGCGGCCTCTGCGAAGCTCAGCTCGGGGATGGGCAGGGCCTCGGGCACGATGCGGGGGTCGCAGGTGAGCACGCCCTCCACATCGGTCCAGATCTGCACCTCCGCGGCGCCGAGGGCCGCGCCGAAGAGGGCCGCGGAGTAGTCGCTGCCGCCGCGGCCGAGGGTGGTCGTGAGGCCGTCCTCCGTGGCCCCGATGTAGCCCTGGGTGACCACCGCCCGGCCCGCCCCCAGCAGGGGCGCGAGGTGGCGCGCCGCGAGCCCCCGGATGGCCGCGGGATCGGGCGTGGCCTCCCCGAAGGCGCCGTCGGTGCGGAGGACGGTGCGGGCATCCACCCAGGCCGCGCCCAGCCGCTCCGCGAAGATCCGGGTGGAGAGGCGTTCCCCGAGGGAGGCGATGGCGTCCATGCTCCGGGGGCTCAGCTCGCGCAGCAGCGCCACCCCGCGCAGCAGCAGCTCCAGTTCGCCGAAGTGCTCCGTGAGGGCCGTGTCCAGGGACTCCGGCACGGCCCCCGCGAAGAGCTCGTCCGCCGCCCGGCGGTGGGCGGCCATGATGGCCCGCTGCACCTCCAGGGCGCCGGGAAGGTCCCCGGATTCAGCCGTCCTGGCCGCCTGGAACAGGGCGTTGGTGGTCTTGCCCATGGCCGAGAGCACCACCAGGGGCGCCTCCGGCAGGGCCGCGCGCACCAGGGTCTCCACCTGCCGCATGCACCCGGCATCGGCCACGCTGCTGCCGCCGAACTTCATCACGATCATCGGAGGTACCCCATGGCATGGGCCAGCTCTGCGTTGAGGATGCTCCCACCCGCCGCACCCGCTCGGGGGGGACCCGCTCTGCGATCCCGCGCAGCGGGGAGCAGGAGGACATGCCTGAATGGCATGTCCGATCGCGGGCTGCCAGACAACACGTGCGCGGGGCGGCGAACCGTGGTCCGGATCATCGGAGGTACCCCATGGCATGGGCCAGCTCTGCGTTGAGGATGCTCCCACCCGCCGCACCGCGCTCAGTGTTGTGGCCCAGCAGCGCGAACTTCACCCCCAGCACCGGGCAGGCCCGCAGCCGTCCGATGTGGATGCTCATGCCACCGTCCAGCTCCACGTCCCGGCGCACCTGGGGGCGGTCCTCCTCCGCATGGAGGCGGATGGGCGACTCCGGCGCCGAGGGAAGGCCCAGGCGCTGGGGCTCGGGGCACCAGTCCATCCAGGCATCCCGCACATCCGCCAGGGTGGGATTCCCCCGCAACCGCACGCTGACGGCCTCGGTGTGGCCCTCCAGCACGGGCACCCGATGGCAGAGGGCGCTCACGGCCAGGTCCGCGGGCGTCACGGCCCGGCCCGCGAAGCGGCCCAGCATCTTGGGGATCTCCTCCTCCACCTTGGGCTCCTCGTTGCGGATGAAGGGGATCACGTTGCCGAGGATGTCCAGGCTCGGCACGCCGGGATAGCCCGCCCCGCTGACAGCCTGCATGGAGGTCATCAGCACCGCCTCCACCCCGAAGGCCGCGTGCAGGGGGGCCAGGGCCATCACCAGCACGGTGGCCGTGCAGTTGGCGTTGGTGACGATGCCTCCGGTCCAGCCGTGGTGGGTGCGCTGCACCTTCAGCAGCTCCAGGTGCTCCGGATTCACCTCCGGCACCAGGAGGGGCACCTCGGGCGCCATGCGGAAGGCGGAGGCGTTGGAGAAGACCAGGGCCCCCGCCCGGGCGAAGGCGGGCTCCAGCTCCGTGGCCGGGCCCGTATCCAGGGCGCTGAACACCACCGGCGAGAGGGTGTGCTCGGGGGCGCCCTCGCCCATGACCTGGTCGCCGAGACCGCCATAGGGTTCGCCATCCAGGCGCCAGGCGCAGGCCTCGCGGTAGCGCTTGCCGGCGCTGCGGTCGCTGGCGGCCAGGTGCTCGATGCGGAAGAGGGGATGGTCGGCCAGGCGCCTCACGAAGCGCTGGCCGACGACGCCGGTCGCGCCCAGGACGGTGACGGGAATGCGGTGGCTCATGGGTCGGCTCCTTGGGATCAGGCGTTCAGGAAGTGGCGGGCGAGGCGGAGATTCAACGCCACACCGGCCTCCAGCTCCGGCAGGGCGAGGCGCTCTTCCAGGGTGTGGGCGACGGCGATGCTGCCGGGGCCCGCCAGCACCACGGTGCGGTCCGGCACCAGGGCGCGCAGGGCCGGGGCGTCGGAGCCGAAGGGCATGGCCGCATGCTCGAAGCCCGGAATCTCCGGGTAGCGGTCCGGCGGCTCGTCCAGGCGCAGCTCCATCGCGCCCTCCGGCGGCGCCAGGCGGCGCACGGCCTCCGCGAAGCCGCTGCCCGGGAGGCTGCGCAGAAGGATGTCCGCCCGGGCGGCGGCCGGCACCGAGTTGAGCGCCTCCCCCGCCTGCAGCAGGCCCAGGTTCCACACCTCGGGCCCCAGCTGCGGATCTGCCGCGCATGGCAGTTCGCGCAGGCGCTGGAGCCAGTCCAGCAGGGGCCAGGTGGCATCGTGGCCCAGTTCGGGACTGCCGCTGTGGGCCGCCCGGCCCGCGCACTGGAGGCAGAGGTGCTGCACCCCCCGCTGCCCCGTGGCCAGCTTCAGGTTCGTGGGCTCGCCGTTCACCAGCACCCGCAGGTCCTGCAGCAGGTCCGCGAGGCCCATCGCCGCGCGGGCCCCGGCGCTGTCGGTCTCCTCGCCCACCACCCCCAGCCAGGCCAGGCCCTCGGCCCCTTCGGCCAGGAGCCGCCTCACGGCCCCCAGCTGGGCCACGATCTGGCCCTTGGCGTCGCAGGCCCCCCGGCCGTGGAGCAGGTCCCCCTCAAGACGGGGCGGCAGGAAGGGCGGCACGGTGTCGAGGTGCGTGGAGAAGAGCACCCGGGGCCGCCCCCAGGTGGCCAGGACGTTCGTGCGGCCCGGCGCCACGGGCTGCTCGACCACCTCGGCGCCCAGCTCGGCCAGCAGGGGCCGCAGGATCGGCAGCAGGGCGTCCTCCTCCCCGGAGGTGCTGTCGCGGGCACAGAGATCGAGCACCTTGTCGGTGAGCCAGGTTCGGAGATCGGCCGTGCGTGCGTCCATGGAATCCTCGTCGTGCCGACGGTGCCCTCCAGAACGCGGGGGGGCCTCGCCCCGCCGCCGCTCTCCAGGCCCTCCGCGCAGGGTGCCCTGCGCGACAGCCGCCGGGCTTTCGCCTCGGCGTCCAGGGCCCGCGCCGATGATTCGCGAACCCTTCGGCGATCCTCCCCGTTCACGCCGGGTCGCCGGGTTCATCCCCCTCGCCGCCGCTACTGATGGGGACCGCTCCTCCATCGGATCCTCCACGTTCCCATGGTCCAGGTTCCTTCCGCAACTGCCGCAGCTACATCAACTCCTGCAGGAGGGCCTCCCCGAGGGGCCACTCCCCGTGTCCCGAGGCCTGATCCAGGTGGCCGGAGGGGCCGAGATCCACGAAACGGGCCCCCCAGTCCGTCGCCAGCGCCCGGGCCTTGCGCAGGGACAGGCCCGGGTCGTTGCTGGAGGCCGCCACCAGGGCCGGGAAGGGTAGCGTCTCCCTCGGGATGGGGCCGAAACCGCGGAGCAGGGCCGGCGTGTCCCGCCGCTCCACATCCGCCGGGGCCACCAGCAGGGCCCCCCGCACCTCGCGGGAGCTGGTGGCCGCCCAGTGGACGATCGTCAGGCACCCCAGGCCATGGCCCACGAGGAGGGGTGGTTCCGTGCAGGCCGTGATGGCGTCGTCCAGCGCCTCGACCCAGTCCGCCTTGTGCGGGAAGTCCCAGTTCGGCATCTCCACCCGCCGGGCCCCGCGCTGGGTGCCCTCCCAGAGGCTCTGCCAGTGGCCGGGGCCCGCGTTCAGGTAGCCGGGGAGGAGCAAGATGGGGGACATGGGACACCGCCGGTGGCTGGTCCCGGCCGTCAGGGCCCGGGGGGATCGGGGTTCGCGGCCGGGGGCGCCACGGCGTCCGCGAGGTGCCGCACGTAGCCGCTCAGATCGGTGACGGCCCGGACGGCCTCGGGCGCGACCCGCAGGAGCTGGAAGTAGCCCAGGTAGGCCGCGTAGACCAGGAGGGCCCGCTGCCGGCTTTCGGCCTCGGAGAGTCCGAGGGCCCGGAAGGCCTCCATGCCCAGGGCCATGCGCCGCTCCGTGGCCCGGCGCAGGAAGGGGCTCACCCGGGGATCCTCGCTGGAGGCGGTCAGGGCCGCGAAGAGGAGCCCGTTCTCCACGTCCTCGAAGGCGGCGAACATGAGCACCCGCAGGCGCCGATGGGGATCCGGGATGCCCTGGTAGCGGCTCACCACATCCGTGCTCTGGTCCTGTTCCCAGGCCTCGAGGGCGGCCTGGATGAGGGCGTCGCGGTTCTCGAAATGCCAGTAGAAGCTCCCCTTGGTCACGCCCATGGCCTGGGCCAGGGGCTCCACGGCCACGGCCTGAACCCCCTCCCGGGCCACGAGGGACTGCGCCGCCTTCACCCAGGCCTCCGGGGAGAGGGGACCGGCCGGCCGGAGGGCCTTCTTGCGGGGGGGCACCATGGGGACCTTGACAGGGCGGACGCCAAGACCATACTCGTCAGTATGGAACCCATACGCAAGCGTATGTTCATCTTCCCAGGAGGTCCCATGAGCCTTTCCCGGTCCTTCCTCCCGGCCGCCACCCTGGTCCTGCTGGGCCTCGGCTGCGCCACCCCCGAGACGGTCCAGCGACGCAGCAGCCTGGCCTCCTACCTGGGCGCCAAGCCCGCGCCGCCCGCCGCCCCCGCGCAAGGTCCAGCCCTGGTGGAGCTGCCCTTCCATCTCGGCATCGCCTTCGTGCCCGCCGATCCCACCCAGAGCCGGGGCGAACTCACCCCCACGAACCAGCTCGGGCCCCTGGGACCCGGCCAGGAATCCGAATTGCACGGGAAGGTGGCCGCCTCCTTCAGCCAGAAGGCCTGGGCCCGGGACCTGAAGACCATCCCCTCGCTCTACCTGGCCAAGGGCGGCGGCTGGGAGGACCTGGACAAGGTGGCCCGCAGCTTCCAGGTGGACGTCATCGCCCTCGTGTCCGTGGACCAGGTGCAGTTCAGCAACCCGAAGTGGTACGCCTGGACCTACTGGACCCTGGTGGGCGCCTACATGGTGAAGGGCGACAAGAACGACACCACCACCGTGGTGGATGCCGCCGTCTACCACGTGCCCTCCCGCACCCTGCTCTTCCGGGCGGGCGGCGTGGGCACCGCCAAGGGCACCTCCACCTGGTCCGGCCGGGAGGACGCCTTCCGCCAGCAGTCCCGGGAGAGCCTGGCCCTGGCCATGGCCGACCTCTCCGGCTCCCTCGACCGCGAGGCGGCGGCCTTCCAGCAGGCCGTGGCCAAGGGGGCCCGGACGGACGTCCGTCTCGCGGCCTCGGCCGCGCCCCCCACCCCGCTCTGAAGCCGGAGCCGTCTCCACCCCCCTGCCACGCCCCCTCCCGGAGTCGCCATGCCCCGCCCCGCCCATCCCGCCCGCCTGGGCGCCGTCCTCGTCCTCCTGGCCACCTTCGGCTGCACCACGCCCGCCACCACCACCCGCCGCAGCAGCCTGATGGCCTATCTCTACCCCAAGGAGAAGGCCGCACCGGCCCCCAACCCCACCGGGGCCCGGCTCAAGCTGCCCCTGAGGCTGGGCATCGCCTTCGTTCCCGGCGGCACCGCCTCCTGGCGCGTCCAGAACCTCCTCGGCCCGGGGGAGGAGAAGCCCCTGCTGGACGTGGTGAAGCGCAGCTTCAAGGACCGTCCCTGGGTGGGCGAGATCAAGCTCATCCCCAGCGCCTACCTCCGCGCCGGGGGCGGCTTCGACAACCTGGACCAGGTGGCCCGCATGTACGGCGTGGACGTGGTGGCCCTGGTGAGCGTGGACCAGATCCAGTACACGGATCCGAAGTGGTACAGCTTCACCTACCTTTCCATCGTCGGGGCCTACGTCCTGCCGGGGGACGCCAACGACACCCGGACCCTCATCGATGCCGCCGTCTACGACGTGCCCACGCGGACCTTCCTGCTGCGGGCCCCAGGCCAGAGCGAGGTGAAGGGCAGCTCCACCTGGGCCCACCGCGAGGTGCAGCTCCGCGCCCACTCGCAGAAGGGCCTGGAGCTGGCCATGGCGGACCTGTCGAAGAACCTGGATGCCGAGGTGGCCGCCTTCAAGGCGGAGGTGGCCTCCGGCGAACGCAGGGACGTGGACGTGGTGGACCGCAAGGGTGTCTCCCTGCGTGAGAGCGGCGGGAGGAACTTCGGCGGCGCCCTCGGCTGGCCCGAGGCCCTCGCGGCCCTGCTGATCCTCGCCGCCGGCCTCCGGATGCGGCGGGCCTGATGGATCCCTGGGCCCTCACCGCCGACGCCCTCCGGGAGCCCTGGCGCCTGTGGACGGGCCACCTGGCCCACTACGGCTGGGGGCACGCCCTGGCCAACGCCGTGGCCCTGCTGGTGCCCCTGGTCCTGCTTCCGCCGCGGGAACGGCGGCGGGCGGCCCTGGCCCTGCTCGCCCTGGCCCCCGCCCTCAGCCTGGCGATCCTGCCCGGACTGGGGGCCGGGGAGTACCGCGGCGCCTCGGGCCTGGCCTGCGCCCTCTGGGCCCTGGCGGGACTCCACCTCGCCGGACGCCGGGAATCCGCCGCCGTGGGCCTGCTGATGCTGGCCGGCCTCGGGATCAAGCTGGCCGCCGAGGCTGTCCTGGGCGCGGGCTTCCTCCTCCGGGCCGAGGGCTGGCAGACGATGCCGGCGGCCCACCTCTGGGGGACGGCCCTGGGGCTCGGCTGGGCCCTGCCCGGCTCCCTCCGGCGCCGGCCCGCCTGAAGGCCGAATGCCTCCGGGGAGGCCGCCATGAAACCCCTTCCGCTTGCGCTTCCGCTCGCCGTGGCCTTGGCCTTCGGCTGCGCCCGCATCTACCGGCCTGTGGCCCTGGCCATGCCTCCGGCAACCGCTTCCACGGATGGGCTCGCGGGAGCCCTGGTCCTCCAACCCTGGGGCGACAATTCCCGCTACGAGGCCAAGGCCCGCCGGGCCGGGCTGCGGGTGGCCGTCCTGGTCCTGGAGAACCGCTCAGCCTCCGACCTGGTGATCCTCGGCCTGGAGGCCCCCGACAACGTCAGCATCCTCTCGCCGGAGACGGCGGCGGGCATCGTGAAGCAGCACGCCGTGGCCTACCTCCTGTATCCCCTGGTGCCGGGGATGCTCATCCCGGGATCAGCCACCAAGGGATCCTACGGCCCCTCCGACCAGGCGATGTTCTCGGCCCTGGCCATCGTCGGCGCCTGCATCGGCGTGCCCAATGCCCTCGTGGCCGCCCGGAGCAACCGCCGCCTGGAGGCCTTCCTCCGCGATTCCGCCTGGGCCCCGGGGACCCTGCGCCCGGGCCAGGTGGTGCGGGGCCTGGTCTTCATCCGGAGCCGGGACCCGTACGCCCCCCTGCTCCTCCGCCTCCGCTCCCGCGGGGGCACCGGGGAGCGGGCCCTGGCGCTGGTCTGTCCCGGCGTGAGCCCGTCCTGAGCCGGGGCCCGGGCCGGCGCTAGACTGGAGGTCTGGAGCGCGCCATGTCCCTCGTCATCGCCGGCAGGACCTTCGAGAACCGCCTCGTGCTGGGCACGGGCAAGTACCAGGACTTCGCCACCATGCAGGCCTGCTACCGGGCCGCGCGGGTGGAGATGGTGACCCTCGCCGTGCGCCGCTTCGACCTGAACGCCGCGGGCGAGGAGAACATCCTCAACTGGATCCCCAAGGACATCGCCCTGCTGCCGAACACCGCCGGCTGCTTCACCCGCGAGGAGGCCCTGCGCGTGGCGCGGTTGGCCCGCGAGGCCCTGCAGACGGACTGGGTGAAGCTGGAGGTCATCGGCGATCCCAAGAGCCTCTACCCCGACAACGAGGAGACGCTGGAGGCCGCGAAGATCCTCGTGAAGGAGGGCTTCACGGTGCTGCCCTACGTGAACGCCGATCCCATCCTGGCCAGGAAGCTCTGCGACGCCGGCTGCGCGGCGGTGATGCCCCTGGGCAGCGCCATCGGCTCGGGCCTGGGCGTACAGAACCCCATGACCCTGCTCCTCATCAAGGAGGTGGTGGAGGGCTACAAGCTGCCCATGATCGTGGACGCCGGGGTGGGCACCGCCTCCGACGCCACCCTGGCCATGGAGCTGGGCGCCGACGGCGTGCTGCTCAACACCGCCGTGGCCGAGGCCGGCGATCCCATCCGCATGGCCCAGGCCATGGACCACGGGGTCGTCGCCGGGCGCCTGGCCTTCGAATCCGGCCGCATGCCCAAGCGCCTCACCGCCAGCGCCAGCAGCCCCATGGCCGGGGTCGTGGGGCGGTAGCCCCACCATTCCCCGGGATATGAAAGGGCCCCTGCCGGGGCCCTTTCGTGGAACAGCCGCTCCTCAGTGCGCGTCCTTCTGCTCCGCCGGCGCGATGTGGGGCACGCGCTCGGGCATGTTCAGGAAGCCCCAGGCGGTGGCCGCCATGGCCTGGGCGCCCTGGATGAGGTCCGCGGGGATCACATGGGTGAAGGTGTCCGCCTGGCTGTGGTGGGTGATCTTCATGTAGTCCACGGGATCCTGGATGGCGGCGAAGGCCGGCACGCCCAGCTGGAAGAAGGCCCAGTGGTCCGTGTCACCGGGCTGAATGAAGGCGCCGATCTCCCGGCAGCCAATATTGTTGGCCGGGGCCATGGCCACGGCCAGGGGCGCCCGCCAGATCTCCTGGCCCATGTCCGGCCAGCCTAGGATGCGGCCCGTGCCCATGTCGTCCACCAGCACGGCCTGCCAGTTCGGGGCCTCGGCCGCATGGGCCTTGGCGTAGGCGTTGGAGCCCAGGAGGCCCTCCTCCTCGCCGCTGAAGAGCACCACGCGCAGGGTGCGCTTGGGCTTCAGGCCCAGGGCCTGGATGGCCCGCAGCACCTCCATGGAGGCCATGGCGCCGGTGCCGTTGTCCGTGGCGCCCGTGCCGAGGTCCCAGGAATCCAGGTGCCCGCCCACGATCACCACCTGATCCGGCCACTCCGAGCCCTTGATCTCCGCCACCACGTTGTGGGCCTGCACAGGTTCCCTGCTCGCCTCCCCGGCGATCTGGAGCTCCACGACGGGGTGCTGGCCCCGCTTCACGAGCCGCGTCAGCATGTCGGCCTGCTCCCCGGAGAGGAAGGCCGTGGGCACCGTGGCCTTGCCCCAGCGGGACACGGGGCTGCCGGTCATGTTCATCAGGTCGTCGGGCCGACCGGAGCCGCGGAGGATCACGGCGGCCTTCAGATCCTTCATCGCGCCCAGGATCTCCCGGTAGTAGGCGCGGCGGTCGGCCTTGGGATCGGGCTTGGGCAGGGCGCCGATGAGGACGATCTTCCCGTCCAGGGTGGGGATGAGGGCCTTCAGTTCTTCGAGGCTCTGGCCCTGGAGCACCGCCAGTTCACCCTTCACGGGGCCCTTGGTGGCCGGGCTCCAGGCCATGGCCGCCAGGTGCAGGTCCATGCCGTTCAGGTTCACCAGCCGGCCCCAATCGTGGCCCCGGGTCCAGCGGGGGCCGAAGTCGTAGGCCTCCGTATGGACGTTCACGGCGCCGTAGGCCTTGAACTTGTCCATGGCCCAGGCCTCGGCCTTGAGCAGCCGCTCCGACCCCGTCAGGCGCGGGCCGATGTCATCCGTGAGGGCCTCCAGGTTCGTCACGACCTGGGGGCGTTCCCCGATCTCCTGGATCAGGCGGGCCACGTCGCTGGTGAAGGGCTTGTCGGGGATGCCGAACTCGAAGCGGGGCTTCTCGGCCTTCTTGGGCTCGGCCGGGGCCTGGGCCAGGAGGGACAGGGCGCAAAGGCCCAGCGCGAGGGTGGAAAGGGGACGCATGGGTACTCCAGGAATGGACCCTCACGATACGAGGCCCGCATACCCCCCGCAACAGGAAAACGGGGCCTACCCGGGTTCCATCGTCCATGGCCCAATACGGCCATGTCCCATCCCATCCTCTCCCCCCTCGAGGTCCGCATCCTCGGCTGCCTCATCGAGAAGCAGCTGAGCACGCCGGACGTCTATCCCCTGTCCATGAACGCCCTGCTCAACGCCTGCAACCAGGCCAGCAACCGGGACCCGGTGATGCAGGTGGCCGAGGAGGACCTGCCGGCCGCGGTGGACGGCCTGGTGGAGCAGGGCCTGGCGGAGCGGTGGCCCGGGCGGGTGATGAAGCTCGCCCACCTGGCCAAGCCGCGCTGGAACCTCTCCGTGCAGGAATCGGCCCTCCTGGCGGAGCTGCTGCTGCGGGGCCCCCAGACGCCCGGCGAACTGCGGACCAACACCCGGCGCATGTACCCCTTCCCGGACATGGCCGAGCTGGAGGCCTGTCTGGGCGCCCTCCTGGAGACGGAACCGCCCCTGGTGCTCCGTCTGCCCCGGGCTCCCGGTTCCCGCGAGGCCCGGATGGCCCACCTGCTCGGGGAGGTCCCCGTCGGGGGCGCAGGGGCCGCGGCCACCCCTGCCCCGGCGACGCCGGCCCGGACGGGTCGTGTGGAGGCGCTGGAGACGGAGATCGCGGCCCTGCGGACCGAACTGGCCGAACTCCGGGCCGCCTTCGAGGCCTTCCGGGCCCAGTTCTGAATCAGACTTCGTCGGGCTCCAGGCCCAGGCCCCGCAGGCCCGCCAGGAGGGTGTCGTAGGCCCCCGGCTCCGCCTGGAACACCACATGGAAGGGCCGGCCGCCGTCCTCCTCTGCCACGTCGCGCAGGATCGTCGCCAGCGTGGCGGCCGCCTCCGGGGGAGCCTCCGCCAGGAGGTGATCGGCCTCCAGGATGAAGAAGGCCGCCCCCCCCGGGGGACGTTCCGCCAAGGCGTCCCGGAAGGCATCCCAGGTGCCCCCGAAGTAGGGCGGGAACTGGGCGGCCGCAGCCCATTCGTCCAGCAGACCCGCCTTGGTCCCCATCCGCCCCCCCCGCAGCCAGCGGAGGCGCGGGAGGTCCGCCTCCCGCGCCGCCAGGGCCCGGAGCTCGTCCGCCAAGTCGGCGGCGGTGCCCTTCCAGGCGTGGAAGCGGGCGCCCTCCGTCCGGCGGAGGAAAGCCCAGGCCATCACTTCACCTCGGTGAAGGTGCGGTAGTGGTCGCCGGTGTACCAGGCCCGCCCATCGCTGCCCGTCACCAGGCGCTCGGCCCCGCGATTCCGGTGCTCGGCCATGGGGTGGACGTCCCACTCCCGGTAGAGGATGCGCCTCCGGCGGGCGTCGTAGCGGGGCAGCGCGCCCTCGTAGTTGCCGAAGACCCGCCCGCCCACATAGCCCGGCGCGGCGTAGCCGTGCTGGCGGATGTAGGCGAGCGCCTCCCGGGCCGCCGGGGGGACCGGGTCCCGGGGCGCCGCCTGGACCTGGGCCTGGGGCGCCGGGGGGGGCGGGACCTGGCCGCCGCCGCAGGCCCCCAGCCCCAACAGGGAAGCCGCCACCAAGCCCCCGGCCAGGGAAGCGAGGGTCCTCCACCAGCGCGTCATGGGGCCTCCGGGCGTGAGGAAGTGTACGCCCTCAGGACGTCTTGGCGCGCCCCGCCTCCAGCACCCCGCCCAATCGCTTGTCGGACCGGAGCAGGAGGAAGGCGAAGACCAGCCCGGCGATGCCGAGGCCCGCGAACATCACCTGGGTGGCCGTGTACGAGCCCGTCTTGTCCCGCAACCATCCGTTCAGGAACGGGAAGAGCCCGAGGCCCATGTTCTGGATGGCGGTCATGAGGCCGAAGGCCGTGCCCACCCGCTTCTCGTCCACCACCAGGGGCACCGAGGGCCACATGGCGGCGGGCACCAGCACGAAGGCGGCGCCCAGCATGACCATCATGGGGATGGGATTCCAGTGGGTGATGCCCATGAGCAGGTGGGCGGGGATCAGGATGAGGGAGCCCACCACCATGAGGGAGGCCCGCCGGCCGATACGATCCACCAGGTCGCCGGCGAAGGGGGCGAAGATCATGGAGGCCGCGATGACGATGCTGGTGATGCCCGGCGCCGTGGTGAACATGTGCGTGAAATTGAAGAACACCTGGGACAGGAAGCTGCCCGAGCTGGCATGGACGAGGGGCAGGCCCCACTTGTCGTGGAACATGTCCGTGGCCAGCGCGGTGAAGGGGAAGATGGCGCTGTAGAAGGTCACACAGAGCAGGACCACGAACCAGTACGAGGAGGTGAACTTCTTGACATCGGAGAAGACGATCTTGTCCCCGGCATCCGGCTTGGGGAGGGCCAGGACCTTCTCACCGTGCTTGTCCATGAGGTTGAAGACCAGGTTGCAGAGGACCGAGAACAGGCAGAGGAGGGCCGCAGCCCAGAGCGCCGTGCGGAAGTTCCCCGTGTAGCTCGCGATGAGCTCCTCCGTGTTGAAGCTGAAGAGCGTCCCCACGCGGCTGATGGTCAGGGCGATGCCGAAGGCCATGGCCATCTCCTTGCCCTTGAACCAGCGGCTGATGATGGCGCTCTGCACCACGATCAGCGATTCCGACCCGGCGCCGAAGATCAGGCGCCCGCCGAAGAGCATCCACTTGGTCCGGGCCATGGCCACCATGACGGCGCCGAGGAAGATGAGGCAGCTGAAGAGGAGGCTGGCCCGGCGGGGGCCCAGCTTGTCGTAGAGCATGCCGCCGAAGAAGACGATGGCGATGGCGGCCACGGAGTAGGCGGTGTAGAGGTTCCCGATGGTGCTGCGGTCCAGGTGCAGCTCCCGCATCAGCGTGGTCTCCAGCGCCCCGATGCTGTCGTAGGCGAAGTAGCTGCCGAAGACCAGCAGGCTGATGAACAGCAGGATCGTGAACCGGTAGAGGCGGCTGCCGGGATGGAATCCGCCGCGGGTCGCTGTCGTCATCGGGTCCACCTCACCACCCCGCAGGGCATTCCACCCGCCCTGCGCGGGTCCGGCTTCAGGTCTCACCGGGGCGAAGGTTCCGCACCCAGTGCTGCGATGGTGCCATGGCCCGCGGATCCGGGGCACCAATGAAATTGATTTTCACAATCCTTAACAAGGTTTAACAATCCCCGGACCCTTGTTGTTGCCTAGACTCGTTCCACTCCGTCCCTTCCCAATCCATCCCCCTTTCGCCTGGAGCCCCGGCTCCGAGGAGACCCCGTGCAGACTCGACTCTCCCTCCGCCTCGCCGCAGCCGTGGTACTGGCGGCGCCCGCCCTCCTGGGCGCCCGGCCCGACGGCCTGGCCGCCGAGGCCCAGCGCCACCTGGACGCCCGGGTCTACGACCTGGGTCTGAACCGCGACCACAGCTTCGCCCTCAAGAACGCCTTCGAGGAGCCCTCGGGCGAGGCCCATGTCCGCATGCGCCAGTTCTACAAGGGCGTGCGGGTGATGGGCGGCGAGGCCATCGTCCACATGACGGGCGGCCGGGTCTATGACCGCACGGACGCCCTGGTCCGCGGCCTCAACCTGAACGTCACGCCCGCCCTGGGCCGGGCCGAGGCCCTGGCCGCCGCCGATCGGGCCCTGGCCCCGAAGGGCGCCTACGCCGTGGCTCCCACCGCCGAGCTGGTGATCGCCCAGGTGGACAGCGAGGTCGTGACCCGCGGCGGGTCGCGCACGGTGACGCGCCCCGTCCTGGCCTACCACGTCCACACCGAACTCGAGAACGCCCAGGAGACGCGGCACACCGATTTCCTGGTCGATGCCCGCACCGGCGCCGTGCTCGAGTCCTGGAACACCCTCCACACCGCGGGCGCCTCCGGCACGGGCAACTCCCAGTACTCCGGCACGGTGGCCCTGGCCACGAACAGCGCCACGGGCGGCTACGAGCTGCGCGACATGACGCGCGGCACGGGCGGGACCTTCGGCAACAACGTGGTGACCAACCTGAACCACGCCACCTCCGGCAACGGCACCCTCTACACGGACGCCGACAATACCTGGGGCGACGGCGCCAACTACGTGGAGGGCTCCTCCACCACCGCCGCCAACGGAGAGACCGCCGCTGTGGATGCCGCCTACGGCGTGCAGCAGACCTGGGACTACTACAAGAACGTCTTCGGCCGGAACGGCATCGACGGCGCCGGAACCGCCACCTACAGCCGCGTCCACTACAGCAACAGCTACGACAACGCCTTCTGGTCAGACAGCTGCTTCTGCATGACCTATGGCGACGGCAGCAGCTTCCAGACCCTCACCTCCATCGACGTGGCCGGTCACGAGATGAGCCACGGGGTGTGCGCCCGCACCGCCAACCTCACCTACCGCGGCGAATCCGGCGGCCTGAATGAGGCCAACTCCGACATCATGGGCACCATGGTGGAGTTCATGGGCCATGGCGGCGGCACCACCTCCATCCCGAACCACACCGCCATCGGCGGCACCATCAGCACCGTGGGGGGTGTGGTCCCGGCCGCGAACTACCTCATCGGCGAGCAGCTGGAAACGTCCTCCTTCAAGCACCCGCTTCGCTGGATGTACAAGCCCAGCCTGGACGGCAAGAGCCCCGACGCCTGGTCCACCAGCCTGAAGCGCCTGGATGTCCACTACAGCTCCGGTGTGGCCAACCATTTCTTCTTCCTCCTGTCCCACGGCAGCCAGATCGACGCCTTCTCCGGCAACATCCAGTCCCCCATGGCCAACGGCGTCACCAGCATCACGGGCATCGGCAACGACAGGGCCGCCCGCATCTGGTACCGGGCCCTCACGGTCTACATGACCTCCAGCACCACCTACGCCGGGGCCCGCACGGCCACCCTGAGCGCCGCCAAGGACCTCTACGGCGCCACCTCGGCGGAGTACACCACCGTGAACACCGCCTGGCTGGCCGTGAACGTGAAGTGACACGATCCTGACCGGAAGAGGAGCCCCGGCCCAGGCCGGGGCTCCTTCCGTACCGGGTTCCCAGGGGGGCCCCGATGCCCGATAGTGGTGCCGATGGACCGATCCACCCGGCGCACCTGCCCCAGCTGCCACACCCGCCTCTCGCCCCTCGCGGCGGAGTGCCCGGAATGCGGCCTGGCCCTGGCCCCGCCCCGCCAGGGCCGGCCCATGCTCTTCCAGGCCTCGGCCCTGGCCCAGGCCTCCTTCGCTCCGCCCCCCCGGGCCCTCACGGCCCCCGCCCTGGGGCGGATCGCGCCGGTGGCCATCGAGATCGCCCCCGAGGAGCTTCAGCGGACACCGGATGCCGCCGAGATCCCCCTCGAACCCCGCACGGAGTCCCGTCCCTCCCTGTCGGACCAGGAGTATGTGGCGAGCTTCTGGCCCCTCGTGAAGGTGGAGGTGGCGGAGGCCGGCCTCCTGCTCCTCCTCCAGGCCATCGCGCTGGCGCTGCCGGCCTGGTCCCTGGGCGTCTCCCCCCTGCGGATGCTGGGCGGAGCCTGGCCCTTCGTCGTCCCCTACCTGCTCGGCACCTCGTGGATCTTCTTCATGGGTCCGCTGGTCCTCACCGGGCAGTCACCCCTCATGAGCCTCTTCGGCGTCACCCTGGCCGAGAACAGCCCTGAGCGCCGGATCGCCTTCTCGCTGGTCCACCTCGTATCGGTGGTCTGCTTCCCCCTGAGCTTCCTCTGCATGGTGCTCAGCCCCCGGCACCAGACCCTGGCGGAGCTGCTCAGCGGCCAGGAACTGCTCTCCCGCCCCGCGGAGCGCCTCCGGTAGGCGCCCCGACCCTAGGGTCTGTTTTCAAAGTGGGGTGCGGCCGCGCAAGGGGCGCCGCCCAAGCGAGGCCAGGAAAGCGACGAAGGCGATAGCGGCACTATCGACGAGGAGCTTGGCGCAGCATCGCGCCGGGCGCCGCCCCTTGCCGGCTCCACCCTCCGCGAAGCTGCGCTTCGCGGGAGCGGGCCCCTGCGGGGCCTGCGATAGGGTACGGGGGACGTGGCCAGCCGCACCCCTGGCGGCGTTGCCGACCCTGGCTCGGGCCCTTGGCCCTCGGGGCTTCGCCCCCGCCATCGGCTGCGCCGATGCGGCCCTATCCGCCTGGCGGATGGTGAACGATGTCCCGCATCGCCCCGCGGTCGGCGCCCTCTCGGTATCGCCTCCGGCGATACACGAGACGTACAGATATCTGCCATGGGCGCGGCTGGCCGGCGTCGCGGCTCACATCCACTTTGAAAACAGGCCCTAGGCTTGGCCGCCGCCTGGGACCTGCCCGCCCCCGAAGCCCGGCCCGGCCCCCGCCCCGATGCGGCGGGCCTGGGGCTGGCCGAGCTGACTGTCCTGGCGGCCTCGCTGGGCGAGCCCGGGTGGCGCGGTGCCCAGCTCTTCGAGGGGCTCTACCGCCACCGCTGGGCCCGATGGGACGCCTTCACCATGCTGTCGAAGGACCTGCGGACCCGCCTGGAAGCCGGTGTGGACCTCCGGTGGCCGGGGATCGTACAGAGCCAGTCCTCGGAGGACGGCTCCACCAAGCACGTCTTCCAGCTCATGGACGGCAAGCAGGTGGAAGGCGTCCACATGCCCTATGCCGTCCGGGTGTCCGGTCTGCGACCTGCACCCCCGGAGCCCCCAGGCTCAAGGCAGGCCCAGCCTGCCCTGAGCCACGCCGTCCGGGTGTCCGGTCTGCGACCTGCACCCCCGGAGCCCCCAGGCTCAAGGCAGGCCCAGCCTGCCCCTGGCGCCGAACCCCTGGACCGGGTGACGCTCTGCCTCTCCAGCCAGGTGGGCTGCGCCATGGGCTGCACCTTCTGCGCCACGGGGCAGATGGGCATCCTGCGCAACCTCACGGCCGCCGAGATCGTGGGCCAGGTGGTGGCCATGCTGAACCACCACGGCCACCCCGAGGGTGTGCCGGTCAACCTGGTGTTCATGGGCATGGGCGAGCCGCTCCACAACCTGGACCACCTCATGGCCGCCTTCGCCATCCTCACGGATCCGAAGGGGCTGGCCATCCCCCCCCGCCGCATCACCGTGTCCACCTCGGGCCTGGTGAGCGGCATCGAGCGGCTGGGCGCCTTCCCGAAGCGGCCCCGCCTCGCCCTCAGCCTCAACGCCACCACGGACGAGCACCGCTCTCGCATCATGCCCGTGAACCGGGTCTGGAACCTGGAGGCCCTGGCCGGGGCCCTGGGCCGCTTCCCGCTCCAGTCTGGCGAGCGGATCACCCTGGAGTACGTCCTGCTCAAGGGCGTCACCGACAGCCTGGAGGACGGCAAGCGCCTGGCCGCCTTCGCCCGGCGGTTCCCCAGCAAGATCAACCTCATCCCCTTCAACCCTCACGAGGGCAGCGGCTTCGAACCCCCGGACGAGGCCCGGGTGGGCGCCCTCTGCCGCCTGCTGGTGGACGCGGGCCTGACGGTGAGCGTGCGGCGCAGCCGGGGCCAGGACGTGGCGGGCGCCTGCGGCCAGCTGGTCCGGAACCTCCGCCCGCGGTCCGTGACTGAGGACTGAAGATTCAGGACTGAGGACGGAGGGCCCATTTCCGTCATCCTGGTTCTGTGCAGCCCAAACCCTTCTTCGAGACCCTCCACGCCCTGCTGGATGCAGAGGGCGCGGTGACGCTCGGCGAACTGCTGGACGCGGCGGGGGAGCAGACCTACGGTCTGCTGGTCCTCCTCCTGTCCCTGCCCAGCCTGATCCCGGGGCTGAACCTGGGCCTGGCCCCGGTGGGGGGGGTCGGCATCGTGGCCATGGGGCTCCAGCTGGCCTGGGGGATCCCCCATCCCTGGGTACCCCGCCGGGTGCAGACCCAGCCCATCCACAAGGGGCACATCAAGAACGCCCTGGCCCGCTTCGAGACCCAGCTGGACCGGCTCCGGTGGCCGGGCGCCGTGCAGCGCCCCCTGAACCGCCGCTGGGTGGGCCTCGTGACGGCGTGGACCGGCTTCCTGCTGGCCATCCCCGTCCCCCTGCCCTTCGGCAACGTGCTCCCCGCCGCCATCCTCTGCCTGCTCGGCGCGGCCCTCCTGGAGGAGCGTCCCCTCTGGGCCTGGGTGGCCGCCGCCGCCGCCTTCGGCAACACCCTCTACTTCGCCTCCAGCTTCGGCCTCATCGTCCGGGGCACGGTGAAGATCTTCCACGCGATCATGCACTGATGCGATTCGATGCGCTGACCCTCTTCCCGGAATTCTTCGAGGCCGCCCGCCTCGGGATCACCGGCCGCGCCTTCCGAGACCTGGGCCACGGGCTGCACACGCACAGCTACCGGCCCTTCGCCGGCAACGCCTTCGGCCACGTGGACGATGCGCCCTTCGGCGGGGGCCCGGGCATGGTGCTGCGCCCCGAGGTGTTGCGGGACACCCTCGCCGCCGTGCCCCGCACCGGGCCGGGCCGCGTCATCCACTTCAGCCCCGCCGCGCCGCCCCTCACCCACGCCAAGGTGCTGGAACTGGCCCGACTGGACCAGCTGATCCTCGTCTGCACCCGCTACGAGGGCCTGGACCAGCGGGCCGTGGATCGCCTCGTGGACGAGGAGCTGAGCGTGGGAGAGGCGGTCCTGAGCGGGGGGGAGCTGCCGGCCCTGGTCCTCATCGACGCCGTCTGCCGCTGGCTCCCCGGCGTGCTGGGCAACGAGTCCAGTGCCGAGGAGGACAGCTTCGCCACCGGCCTCCTGGACCACCCCCACTACACCCGGCCGGCCGTCTTCGAGGGGCTGGAAGTCCCGGCGGTGCTCCAAGGGGGCGATCACGGTGCCATCCGCCTCTGGCGCCTGCGGGAGGCCATGGCCCGGACCAGGCGCCTGCGCCCCGATCTCTGGGCCGTCTACCTCCGGGACCGCCTCCCCGCCCTGGACCGCCCCGCCCAGTGGTGCGCCTGGCAGATCGAGCACCCCGGCGACTGGGACCATCCCAAGCCGAAGGGGTGGAAGGGGTGGCGGCCGGGGGCTGGGTCCGCAGACTGAGCCCTTCCCTTTTCCCGCCCTTCCGCTAGACTGGGGGACTCCCCATCCCGGGGACTTTCGAGCCATGTCCGCCTGAACCTAGGCTTGGGACCGCTGGCCCAGGAGCCCGCATGAGCCACATCATCGACCGTCTCGAAGCCAGCCTGCTGCGCTCGGACCTTCCCCGCATCACCCCCGGCGACACCGTCAAGGTGCACGTCAAGGTGAAGGAAGGCGAGAAGGAGCGCATCCAGCTCTTCCAGGGCATCGTCATCAGCATCCGCGGCGGCGGCATGCGCACCTCCTTCACCGTCCGCAAGATCGCGAGCGGCGTGGGTGTAGAGCGCATCTTCCCCCTGCACAGCCCCACCATCGACAAGCTGGAAGTGGTCCGCCACGGCCAGGTCCGCCGCGCCAAGCTCTACTTCCTCCGGGAGAAGCTGGGCAAGGCCGGCCGCCTCAAGGAGCGCCGCGAGAACGCGGAGTAGGCCTTTCCGACTCCGAAGAAGGGCGCCCGGTGGGCGCCCTTCTTCTGTACCGACCCGGGGGCGGAATGTTGAACCCCTCAATTTAACCCAAAGTAAAGCAGTGACTTGAATCCAAGAAAAACGGATTCCATGACATTCCTGCGACACCCCTGCGGGAAGGTCGGGGAAGAATCGGTCCCGGCGCGAGGGATCCGCGTGCCGCGGACCAGCGCCCTTCGGAGGATGCATGCAGAGCCTTTCCCGTTTCGCCCTGGCCACCCTGGCCGCCGTCGCCCTGGCGGCTCCCCTCAAGGCCGAAGAGCCCCGCTTCGGCGTCCAGGGGATGGTGAACGCCCCCCTCGGCGACCTCAAGGACTTCGTGGACAGCAAGCCCGGCCTCGGCGTGGGCGTCCACGGAACTTTCGACCTGGGCGCCGGCAACATGATCCGCCCCCGCCTGGACTTCAACTACTTCCCCGAGGCCACGCTGTCGGGCATCAAGAACAACGCCACCAACGTCGGCCTCGGCGCGGACTACCTGTTCTTCATCGCGGGCAAACCCGAGGGCTTCTACCTCACCGGCGGCCTCTCCGCCGTGCGCTGGTCCTTCTCCTCGGAGGCCCCGGGCTACGGCAAGATCAGCACGGACACCACCAAGCTGGGTATCGCCATCGGCGCCGGCTACCAGTGGAACGCCACCGTGGGCACGGAACTGCGCTACACCTACAGCAAGATCGACCAGAACTTCACCGCCGATGCCCTCCAGGCCGGCGTCACGATCCGGTTCTAGGCTATTCCTCAACTCCGCTCGGGCCCCTTCCGGGGCCCGAGCTATTAAAGGCCGTAGTCCTTCCAGCGCCTGTCGACGCGCGCCAGCACCTCGTCGGGGAAGACCAGGTCCCGCGGCCACTCCCGCGGGAAGCCGTCGAAGGGCCGGTTCTTGCGGGTGGCGTCGATGCCCACCTTGGAGCCGAAGGCGAAGCGGTCGGAGCTGTGGTCCAGGACGTCCAGGGGGCCCTCGGTGAAGAGCAGGTCCCGCTTCGGATCCACGTTGCTGGTGAGGCGGAAGAGCACTTCGGTGAGGTCGTGGGGGTCGATGTCCTCGTCCACCACCACGATGCCCTTGGTGAACATGATCTGGCCCGTGCCCCAGATGGCGTTCATGACCTTCTGGGGGTGGCCGGGGTATTCCTTGTGCATGGAGAGGATCACGAGGTTGTGGAAGGCCCCGGCGGCGGGCAGGTGCATGTCGCGGATCTCGGGCAGCACCAGGCGCAGCAGCGGGAGGAAGATCCGCTCCGTGGCCAGGCCCAGGTAGGCGTCCTCCTGGGGCGGGCGGCCGACGATGGTGGCGGGGAAGACCGGGGTCTTCCGCATCGTGATGGCCTCGACATGCAGCACCGGATAGTCGTCGGCCAGGGAGTAGTAGCCCGTGTGGTCGCCGAAGGGGCCCTCGCGGCGCAGCTCGCCGGGGTTCACATAACCCTCGATGACGAGCTCGGAATCCGCCGGCACCTCCAGGTCGTTCGTCACGCAGGGCACCATCTCGATGCCCTCGCCCCGCAGGAAGCCCGCGAACATCACTTCGCTGAGGAAGGGCGGCAAGGGCGCCGTGGCGGCGTAGGTCAGGGCCGGGTCGCCGCCGAAGCTCACGGCCACGGGCATGCGCTCGTCCCGCCCGTAGCCGTGGCGGTTCCGGGCGCCGTCATGGTGGAGCTGGGTGTGGAAGCCGAGGGTCCGGTCGTCGAAGACCTGCAGGCGGTAGAGGCCCATGTTGCGGTGGCCCGTCTGCTTGTTGCGGGTGTGGCTCATGCCCAGGGTGATGAAGGGGCCGCCGTCCTCGGGCCAGGTGGTGAGCACGGGCAGGTCGGTGAGCCGCACCTGGTCACCCTTCAGCACCACCTCCTGGCAGATCCCCTTCCGCACGGTCTTCGGCATCCAGTTGGAGACCTCCGCCAGCACGGGCAGCTTGGCCAGCTTCTCGAAGAAGCCCGTGCCGGGCTTCGGCATGGCCTCCTGCACCAGCTTCTCGATGCGGTCGGCGACGGCATCCAGGCCCCGGGGTTCCCGGTCCACCCCCAGGGCCATCTCCATGCGCTTGAGGCTGCCGAAGGCGTTCATGGCCACCGGTATGGATTTTCCGAGCGGCTTCTCGAAGAGGAGGGCCTTCCCGCCCCCGGGCTGCTTGGAGACCCGGTCGGCGATGGCGCCCATCTCCAGCACGGGGTCCACTTCCGGGGCCACGCGGGCCAGTTCGCCCGCAGCCTCGAGCTGCTTCAGGAAGGTCTGGAAGTCGCGGCCCATGGGCATCTCCGTCCCCTGATCTTCCCATCCCCCGGTCCGGGCCGGAACCCGATCCCCGGTCCCGTCATGAATTTCCCTTGATTCGACAGGGGTTTTTTCGGATACTGGTGGGCCTTGCCCTGGCTGCGGGCACCCAAGCGCCTCCGATGGAGAGCCGCCCGTACGCCCCAACCGAAGAGGTTTCCCATGTTCGCAATCATCCAGACCGGCGGGAAGCAGTACCGCGTCGCCGAGGGCGACATCGTCCGCGTGGAGCTCCTGGAGAAGGACCCCAAGCAGGCCGTCACTTTCGAGCAGGTGCTGCTGATCGACAAGGACGGAGACCTGAAGGTGGGCCAGCCCACCGTGAAGGGCGCCAAGGTCGAGGCCGAGGTCATCACCCATGACCGATCCAAGAAGGTGTTCATCTTCAAGAAGAAGCGCACCACCACCTACCAGCGCACCCAGGGCCACCGCCAGGGCTACACCGAGGTTCGTATCAAGGCGATCAAGGGGTGATGCTGTCCGGGGGTCCCGCGCTGCGCGCACACCCCCGGATCCCCCGATGCTCACCCGGGTGAGACCCGTGTTCGCATCCCTCTCCATCCACGGCATTCGATTCTGAAGAGGTATCTCCATGGCTCACAAGAAAGGCGTCGGTTCCAGCCGCAACGGTCGCGATTCCCACTCCCAGCGCCTGGGCGTGAAGGAATTCGGCGGCGAGCTCGTCACGGGCGGTTCCATCCTCGTCCGGCAGCGGGGCACCAAGTTCAAGGCCGGCGTGAACGTCGGCATGGGCAAGGACCACACCCTGTTCGCCCTGATGGATGGCAAGGTCCGCTTCCAGGACAAGGGCCAGCACGGCCGCTTCATCCACATCGATCCCATCGAGGGTTGATGCTGTCCGGGGGTTCCGCGCTGCGCGCACACCCCCAGAGCCCCCGCGCACAGGCCGGGCAGAGCCCGGCCTGTGCTTATTCCTGCGTTGCAGGCAAGTGAAGATCCCCCATGTTCCTTGACCACATCCAGCTCCGCATTGCCGCCGGCCACGGCGGCTCCGGTGCCATGAGCTTCCGCCGGGAGAAGTTCGCCCCGGAGGGCGGGCCCGACGGCGGCGACGGTGGCAAGGGCGGCTCCGTGTTCCTCCGCGCCAACGGGGCCCTCAACACCCTGAACCCCTACCGCCACAAGCGCGAGTTCGCCGCCGAGCGGGGCCGTCAGGGCGAGGGCTGCATGCGCCATGGCAAGGACGGCCTGGACATCATCCTCGACGTGCCCCTGGGCACCGTGGCCCGCGATGCGGAGACCGGCGAGACCCTGGCCGAGCTCATGGCCGAGGGCGAGATCGTCTGCGTGGCCCGGGGCGGCCGCGGCGGCCTGGGCAACGCCCGCTTCAAGAGCTCCACCAATCGCACGCCCCGACACCACCAGCCCGGCGAAGACGGCGAGGAACGCTCCCTCGACCTGGAGCTGAAGCTCATCGCAGACGTGGGCCTGGCGGGCTTCCCCAACGCCGGCAAGAGCACCCTCGTGAGCCGCATCAGCGCGGCGCGCCCCAAGATCGCGGGCTACCCCTTCACCACCCTGGAGCCCCAGCTCGGGGTCGTCAGCCTGGACCGCTTCGGGGGCGACGTGATGGACAGCTGGGTCATCGCCGACATCCCCGGCCTCATCGAGGGCGCGGCAGAGGGCGCGGGCCTGGGCATCCAGTTCCTCCGCCACGTGGAGCGCACCCGGATGCTGCTGCACCTGGTGGACCTGTCGGATCCCGTCACCGAGCCTGCCGAGGCCATCCGCGTCATCGAGGGCGAGCTGGCGGCCTTCAGTCCGGTGCTGGCGGCCAAGCCCCGCTGGCTCGTGGGCACCAAGCTGGACGCCCTCCAGGATGAGGGGCGAAAGGAGGCCTTCGCGGCCCTCTGCGCTGAACGCGGACTCAAACCCATCTTCATCTCCGGTGTCACCGGCGAGGGATTGAAGGAACTGGCCTTCGCCGTGGACGCGGCCCTGAAGGAGAGTGGCCCGAAGGCCGCGCTCCCGGCCGTCGGCACCCCGGGGGCCGAGGCGTGATCACCCGGCGCGTCGGGCTGCTGGGTGGGGCATTCAACCCCCCGCATGATGGCCACTTGAAGCTGGCGCGCCTCGCCCTGGAGCACCTGGACCTGGACGAGCTCCGCTTCGTCCCCACGGCCCTGTCCCCCCACAAGCCCGATCCTGGCGGCCCGGACGGCCCCACCCGGCTCCGGCTGCTGGCAGGCCTGCTGGCCGAGGCCGGCGACCGCTGCCGCCTCGAGACGCTGGAAGTGGACCGCGGCGGCACCAGCTACACCGTGGACACCCTGGAGGCCCTCACCGCCCGGGAGCCGGGCACGGGCTGGATCCTCCTCATGGGCAGCGACCAGCTGGCGGGCCTGCCCCGCTGGCACCGCGCCGAGCGGATCTTCCAGCTGGCCTCCGTGGCCATCGCCCCGCGGCCGGGCGTCCCCCTGGTGGAGCCCGGCGTGCCCCTGCGACCGGTCGAGCGCTGGTCCGGCCGGCCCGGCGAACGGGTCTGGCTTCCCCCCACCGACCTCGACCTGGCCTCGACGGCCCTCCGGGACCGCCTGGCCGCGGATCCGGCCCGGGATCCCGGGGGCCTTCCTTCCCAAGTTCTCGCTGCCATCCGGTCTGAAAACCTGTATCGTTAGCCCTGCTCTGGAGCCCGCATGACCCTTGATTCCCGGCTCGCGACGGTCGTCGACGCCGCCCGGTCCAAGAAAGCCTTCCGGATCCGCCTCCTGGACGTGAAGGGCATCGCCAGCTTCACCGACACCTTCGCCTTCATGAGCGGCGGCAGCGACCGGCAGAATCGCGCCATCGCCGACGCCGTGGAGGAGGCCCTCAAGCTGACGGGCGAGCGCCCCATCTCCAGCGAGGGCAGCTCGAACGGGACCTGGGTGCTGCTGGACTACGGCGACCTGGTGATCCACGTCATGGACGAGGACACCCGGCGGCACTACAACCTGGAGGGCCTCTGGGGCGCGGGCCGCGAACTGGAGCTCCCCGCCGAGGTCCATCCCGCTTCCGAATCGCGATAGGAGATCTTCTCCATGCAGAACCACACGAACCCCTTCGAAGCCATGCAGGCCCGCCTCCGCGTGGCTTCGCAGCTCTACGGCCTGGATGACGCCCTCTTCAAGGTGTTCATGGCCCCCAGCCGCTCCATGATCGTGAGCCTGCCGGTGCTCATGGATAACGGCCAATGGGAGGTCTTCACGGGCTACCGGGTGCAGCACAACATCGCCCGCGGACCCGCCAAGGGCGGCATCCGCTACGACATGAACGTCACCCTGGACGAGGTGAAGGCCCTCGCCGCGTGGATGACCTGGAAGTGCGCCGTGGTGGACGTGCCCTTCGGCGGCGGCAAGGGCGGCATCGTGTGCGATCCCACCAAGCTGAGCCTGGGCGAGAAGGAGCGGCTCACCCGCCGCTACATCGCCGAGATCATGGACATCATCGGCCCCGACCGCGACGTGCCGGCCCCCGACATGGGCACGGACGCCCAGACCATGGCCTGGGTGCTGGACACCTATTCCATGCACGTCCGCCAGACGGAGAACGCCGTGGTGACCGGGAAGCCCCTGGGCCTGGGCGGCAGCCTGGGCCGGACGGAGGCCACGGGCCGCGGCATCCTCATCACCGCCCGGGAGGCCATGCAGCGGCTGGGCAAGCCCCTCGCCGGCGCCACGGTGGCCGTGCAGGGCTTTGGCAACGTGGGCAGCCAGGCCTCACGCCTCCTGCACGAGGCCGGCGCCCGCATCGTGGCCGTTAGCGACCTCCAGGGCGCGGTCAAGAACGACCGGGGCCTGGACATCCACGCCCTCCTCAAGCACGTGGCCGAGACCCGCACCGTGGCCGGCTTCAAGGGGGCCGAGCCCATGGACCCCGCCGCCCTCCTCACCCACGCGGTGGACATCCTGGTGCCCGCCGCCCTGGAAAACCAGATCACCGAGGCCAATGCCGCCCAGGTGCGGGCCAAGGTCATCGTGGAGGGCGCCAACGGCCCCACCACCCCCGAGGCCGATCCCATCCTGCTGGAGCACGGCGTCCTCGTGGTGCCCGACATCCTGGCGAACGTCGGCGGCGTGACCGTCAGCTATTTCGAGTGGGTGCAGAACCGCCAGGGCTTCTACTGGCGGGAGCGCGAGGTCAACGAGCGCCTGGTGGACTACATGACCCACGCCTTCCAGGCCACCTTCGCCACCACGGACAAGTACAAGACCAACCCCCGCATCGGCGCCTACATCCTGGCCCTCGACCGCGTGGCCCAGGCCATGAAGTACCGCGGCTTCTACGCATGAGGATCCGCGCGACCTGGGTCGCGGCTCGCCGCGCCTGGGTACACAGTGCCGAGGTCTACCGGACCGAAGGTCTGCTCCGCCGCGTGAAGCAGAACCTGCGCTGGGCCGTGATCGCCGCCGCCCGGCCCGTGGAGGCCCTCGGCTGGTTCTCGCGGATGGAATCCCGGGACCTGCAGCCCTTCGCCGAGGCGAATCCCCTCCTGCTCTTCAAGCCCCTGCGGGTGTACCTCTCCTCGCGCTGGGGGCAGGTTCGCCGCACCAAGGTGATGCGCGAGACCTACTCCTTCGTGCTCTGGCGGGGCGGGGCCATCCGCGAGGCCCTGCTCCAGCAGGAGGGGGAGGGTGCGGTTCTCGCCACCTTCGACCTCGGAGAACTGGGGCCGGCCGAGCTTCGCCTGGGCTTCGACAACCGGTTCCGCAAGGAGGGGGAATTCGCCGTCACCCTGCAGTGCCCCGAACAGGGGGGCCGGATCTCGTCCCTCTCCTTCGCCCTGGAATGGCGACCGGAAGGGCTGGTGATGTACGCCGGCTGTGTGCAGGGACGATCCGAGGGCGAGGGCGGATTCATGAAGGCCCTGCAGAAGGCCATGCATGGCCTCAGGCCCAAGGCCCTGGTGGTGTTCGCCGCCCAGGAGATCGCCCGGGGACTGGGCGCCCGGGAGTTGCTCGGCGCGGGGAACAGCATCCAGGTCCACCGGAGGAAGCACCTGATCCACCTGTCCTGGGTCCACGAGCTGACCTTCGATTACGACGCGTTCTGGGAGGAACTGGGCGGACACCCCGCTCTGGACGGCTGGTTCTATCTCCCAAGGAAGGCGCGGCGGCGGACCCGCGAGGAGGTCAAGCCCAACAAGCGGACCATGTATGCCAGGCGCTACGCCCTGATGGACGACCTCTCCACCCAGATCCGGGCCTCCCTGGCCCCGGTGATCCCGCCGCAGGATGAGGCGTCAAGGCCCACCGCCCCTTGATCCGGGTACGGCATGATGGAGGTTCGCCGGAACCGCCCCATGCCCCTGACCTTCCGATCCAGCCGTTGGATCGCCCTGCTTGGGGCGATGGGGGTGTCCCTGGGCGCCCAGAGCCCCATCGGCATGCTGATCTCGGAACAGTCCCGCACCAACTTCACGGTGCTGGGGGCCGGGGCCCGGGCCATGGGCCTGGGCGGCGCCTTCATCGCCGTGGCGGACGACGCCACGGCGGTCTCCTTCAACCCCGCAGGACTGGCCCAGCTGCTCCAGCCCGAGGTGAGCTTCGTGGCCCGCGGGACCCAGCGGAACGTGGGCTATCAGGACTTCGCCACCACCGGCCATGGCCGCGCCCTGGCGGCGAGCGACACCGTCACCGGCAGCACCCGGTTCGACCCCCTGTTCGCCTCCGCCACCGCCCCCCTCCGCCTGGGCGGGCGGAACCTGGTGCTCCAGCTCTCCGTCCAGCGCGCCTTCGCCCAGAACGAGGACGGTGACCGGACCCTCGACGAGTCACCCCTGGTCTCGGGCTCCGGGGTTCCCACCCACCTCGCCCAGAACATCAACCAGTCGGGCCAGATCGATCTCTACTCCCTCGCCGTGGCCTACGAAGTGTCCCAACGGATCCTCCTGGGGGTGGCCTACAACCAGTGGCGGGGCCGCTGGATCCTCGACTCCTCCAGCCTCCAGACCTCGGGCCTCACGACCACCGCGGTGGCCTTCCGGCAGACCAACGCCCTGGACGGCGGCAACTTCAACCTCGGGCTCATCTGGCGTTGGCCCACCTGGAGCCTGGGGCTGGTCCACCAGACCGGCTTCCATGCGGACTACACCTTCAGCACGGAACTGGCCACCAGCCTCCCCCGCGGCACCGGCCGCCCCACCTCGGTCACCACCGGCCTCCACTGGCCTTCCAGCACGGGCGTCGGATTCGCCTACCGGCCTGCGGACCATTGGCTGGTCACCTCGGACCTGACCCACACGCTGTGGTCGACCACCCGCTACATGTCCGGCTCGGCCTACCTGAACGGCCAGAGCTTCTTCGACTTCGACAAGGGGGACCGGACCCCCGACGCCACCGCGGTCCATCTCGGCGTGGAGTACCTCTGGCTGACGGACCGCGACTGGATCATCCCCCTCCGGGCAGGCCTGAGTCGGGAACCTCAGCCCGTGACGGACCGCTACACGGGTGAGCAGCGGGTGATGAAGTGGGCCTCCGTGGGCAGCGGGTTCAAGCGGGGCTCCCTGGGCCTGGACGTGGCCTACCGGTACGGCTGGTCGCGGCGGCAGGCTTCGCAGTTCCTGGAGATCGACCAGATCCTCAGCCACACCCCCCCCACCTCCATCGGCACGGAGCGGATCCGGGAACAACGGCTGGACCTCTCCCTCATCTACCAGTTCGACCGGCAGCCCGTGGAGCGCGCGTTGCGGTACCTCTTTGTCGGGGAGCGGTGATGAGGGTCGCACCCCTTCTCGGGCTCCTGGTCGCGCCCGCCCTCCTGGCCCAGAGCCAGTCGACCTTCTACGCCGCCTACCAGGACGGACTCGATGCCGAGCGGCGCGGGGACTGGGGCACCGCCGCAGCGGCCTACCGGAGGGCCATCGAACTCCGCCCGGCCTCCGCCGGACGGGTGGTCATCTACGGGAACAACCTCCTGCTCCACTACTATCCCTATACCCGTCTGGCCCGCTGCGAGATCGAGCTCGGTCACCGGGATCCGGCGGCCGCCCTGCTGGCCCAGGCAGCCTCGAAGGGGGAGCCGGTCCCGGAGCGGGAGGGCCTCCTGCGCCGCCTGGCCCAGCCCGCTGCCCATCCGGCCCCGCCCCCGGCGGGAGTCTCCGGACCGGCCCCAGCCCAGGCCCCGGTTCCCGGGCCCGCCCCGTCCTCCGAATCCAAGCCCTCCCCGGCCCCTCTCGCGCCTCCGCCCATCCCCCAGCGCCCACCCCCGCCCGTGCCGGCCCCTCCGGGCCCGGCCGCCGTGCAGAAGGAACGGCCCGGACCGGCGGTGTCCCGTCCGCCGGTGTCCCATCCGCTGGTCTCCCGGGAGCCTCAGGCCTCGGCCGCGCCGCAGGCCGCCGCTCTTCCC
>Ga0208789_1000562_pt1 | contig 32492 bp, 32 predicted proteins | sample Methanotroph_Enr_FD_187368 | JGI IMG/M metagenome (GOLD analysis project Ga0208789, IMG submission 187368) | Enriched soil microbial communities from Old Woman Creek wetland in Ohio, USA - Methanotroph_Enrichment_5 (SPAdes) (version 2) | ecosystem: Environmental > Terrestrial > Soil > Wetlands...
CTGCTGAACCCCTGGGCCCTGGTCCAGTACGCCCACAACATGGTGGCCACCGTGGTGACGGGCTCCTTCGTGGTGGCGGCGGTGGGGGCCTTCTGGGCCCTGAAGGGCGTCCATGACGTCCAGGCCCGCCTGAACCTCAAGGTGGGGACGATCCTCGGCCTGGTGTTCAGCCTGCTGGTGGCGTTCCCCACCGGGGACCTGCAGGGCAAGATGGTGGCGAAGCACCAGCCGGTGACACTGGCGGCCATGGAGGGCCGGTTCGACAGCGGCACCCGCGCCCCGCTGACCCTCATCGGGCAGCCCAATGTGGCCCAGCGCCGCATCGAGAACCCCATCCGGCTCCCGGCCGTGCTCAGCTTCATTGCCTACGGGTCCTTCTCCAGCAATGTCCAGGGGCTGGCGGCCTTTCCCGAGGACCAGTGGCCCCAGAACATCGAGTTCCTCTACTACGCCTTCCACATCATGGCGGGGCTGGGCACGCTGATGATCCTGGTCATGGGGCTGGCGGCCCTGCTGCTCTGGCGGAAACGGCTCGAGACCAGCCGGACCATGCTCTGGGTGCTGATGCTGGCCTTCCCCTTCCCGTACATCGCCACCACCGCCGGGTGGGTGGTGACGGAATTCGGCCGCCAGCCCTGGCTGCTCTACGGCCTGCTCCGCACGACCCAGGGCGGGAGCCCCACCGTGAACGCGGGGCAGACCGCCTTCACCACCCTGGGCTTCTCGGGCATCTTCGTGGTGCTGGGGATCCTCTTCCTGTTCCTCGTCGGGCGCGAACTGGCCCACGGTCCCGAATCCCACGGACAGCAGGCTTAGGAGGCCGCCATGGAAATGCTCTGGTTCTGGCTTGTTTCCGTGATGATCGCCGTCTACGTGATCCTCGACGGCTTTGATTTCGGCGCCGGCATCCTGCACCTCTTTGTGGCCAAGACCAACGAGGAGCGACGGGAGGTGCTCGGTGCCATCGGGCCCCTCTGGGACGGCAACGAGGTCTGGCTGCTGGCGGGTGGGGGCTCCATGTTCCTCGCCTTCCCCAAGGTGCTGGCCTCCGGCTTCTCCGGCTTATACCTGGCCATGTGGCTGGTGGTGTGGTGCCTCATGCTCCGCGGCATTTCCATCGAGTTCCGGTCCCACCTCCGGGACGGCCTCTGGCGGCATTTCTGGGACAGCACCTTCTCCGTCTCGAGCATCCTCCTGCCCGTGCTGTTCGGTGCGGCCCTGGGGAACGTCCTGCGCGGCGTCCCGTTGGACGGTTCCGGCTACTTCGAGATGGCCCTCTGGACGAATTTCCGGGTGGGCCCCCAGCCGGGCATCCTCGACTGGTACACGGTGCTTATCGGCGTCTTCGCCCTGGCGACCCTGGCGGGCCACGGAGCACTCTTCCTGGCCTGGAAGACGGAGGGGCCCGTACATGACCGGGCAAAGGGTCTCTCCATGAAGCTGTGGGGCCTGGTGCTGGCGCTCTGGATCGTCTCCAGCTACGCCACCTCCGTGGTGAACCCGGACGTCTTCAAGAACCTGGCCCGGGCGCCGCTGGGCTGGGTGGCCACCCTGATCTTCCTGGCGGGGCTGACCCTGGTGTTCGTGGGCACCAAGAAACACCGGCACCTGCTGGCCTTCATCGGCTCCAGCGCCTTCATCCTGGGCCTCCTGGCGGCCAGTGCCGCCTGCGTCTACCCGGTCATGCTCCGGTCCACTCTGGATCCCGCCTACAGCCTGACGGCCCTCAACGCCAGCGTGGGTGGCCACGGTCTGAGGGCCGGACTGGTGTGGTGGCTCATCGGCTTCCCCATCGCCATCGGCTACTTTGCCTTCCTCTTCCGCTTCCACCGGGGCAAGGTGAAGGCCGCCGCCGAGGGCGAGGGCTACTGATCCTTCAAGAATGCACGTCGAGCGGGGCCCGGGGAACCGGGCCCCGCTCATGCCGCCCGGCTCCGGCGCCACCGCCAGGCCAGCCAGGCCCAGGCCCCCAGCATCCCGATCCAGCCGACCGCTCGCACGCCGGCTGCGATGGCGGTGTCGCGGGAGAGGCAGCCCCACTGGCCGAAGAGGGTGGCCCAGTCATGCTCGCCGCCGCCGACCAGGGGCAGGAGCTGGGTCCGCGCATCCGCCATGTAGCGGGCGATGTTGAGGCCGTTCTCACCCGCCCAGAGGGTGGCCACGGCGGCGCCCACGGTCTGGCGCTTCCGCCAGAAAGCCACGCCCACCACCACCGGGACCAGCACCTGCATCAGCGTTCCGCCGAGGAACCCGAGGGTCTCGGAGCCGAAGAGACCGAAGATCGGATGCCCCGCCTCGTGGAAGACGAGGTTCACGCCGTCGAGCAGGGGGATCCAGCCGTCCCGGGCCGTGACCGCCACGAGCATGAGCCCGCCGAACCCCATGGAGGCTGCGGCGAAGGCCGGGGTGCCGACGGGCTCCCAGGGCTCGTCCCCGGCTTCCAGCAGGTCCCTGAGCCAGTCCATCACGGGTGGGCCCGATGCCGCGCCACGATCCAGTCCACGACCTGGTCGAGGCTCATGCCGCTGGAGTCCAGTTCCACCGCGTCCTCCGCCCGGCGGAGGGGGGCCACGGCCCGGGTGGTGTCCGCCGCATCCCGACGCTGGAGGTCGGCCAGGACCTCTCCGAGGGGCGGCGCATTCCCCTTGGCCGCCAGTTCCAGGTGCCGGCGCCGGGCTCGCGCCTCCGGCGATGCCGTGAGGAAGATCTTGCAGCAGGCATTCGTGAACACGACGGTGCCGATATCCCGCCCGTCCACCACCCAGCGCCCGCGCTTTCCGACCTGCCGCTGCTGTTCCACCAGGAATTCTCGGACGCGGGCGTCCGCACTGACGGGCGTGACGCCGCGCGTGACCTCGGGGCTCCGGATCGCCTCACTCACGTCCTCTCCGGCCAGAAAAATCCGGATTCCCTCCTGCGAGAGATGGAGGCTTTCCAGCAGCCGCTCGAGGCCAGCGCGGTCGGTCAGATCCACGCGGCCTCGGAGCAGGGCCAAGGTGGCGGCCCGGTACATGGCGCCGGTGTCAAGGTAGTCCCACCCCAGGGCCTGGGCCACGCCGCGGGCCGTGGTGGATTTCCCGACCCCGCTGGGTCCGTCGATGGCGATCAGGGGGAGTTTCACAGGACGTGGGGCGCTCGATTCCATGGATCCGATTCTGATGTTCCGGCCCGGGCCGGTCCACCGGGCGTTTCCAGTCCGCGGCGCGCGCGGGTGTTGTCATGGTCAAGGATCCCTGGGTCGTATTTGACGGTTGACACAGCGATTCAGGCGCATAATTCTCGCCGCATCCCATCCGACCCTCTGGCCGGGTGGTTCATCCCCCGCCGCCGGAGTGGCGGGCTCAACTGGAGGCTCCATGCGCCGTTCCACCCTGCTCCTCTCTGCCGCGGCCCTGCTCGTGGCGGCCGTCCCCGCCAGCGCCAAGCCCGCTTTCCTGAAAAAGGCCAAGGAGGCCGGCATCACGCAGGTCACCTCCTGCAAGTCCTGCCACGCCGAGAAGATGTCCAAGGACTCCCTGAACGATGCTGGAAAGTGGCTCGTGAATGAGATGAAGGTCAAGAAGGCCAAGGAAGTGGATCCCACCTGGCTGAAGGAGTACTTCGCCAAGAAGAAGTAGTCCGTCAGGGCCGGAATGAGGAAGGGGCGCCGCGAGGCGCCCCTTCCGTTTCCGGGATCCCGCGGCCTATTTGGCCAGGCCCATGTCCTTGAGGATCTTGGGATCCTTCTCGTCCTGGGCCAGCAGGACGTGGCAGGTATCGCAGTCGGCGGGAATGGTCTGGCCATCCGCGGAGGTGTGGCTGCCGTCATGGCAGCGGTTGCAGCCGGGGAAATCCTCGTGTCCGAGGTTGTTCGGGTGGGCGCCCCAGGTGAGCTTCATCTCCGGGAACACGTTCCGGAGGTAGATGGCCAGCACGGCCTGGCTGGCCTGATCCACGAGATCCTTGTGCTGCTGGAAGACCGCCGGGTATGAGGCCTGGTAGTAGGCGGCGATGGCGGCCGGGATCTGCGTCCGGGCGGTGTTCCGGTCCGGGTAGCTCACCTTCAGGACCTCCACGGCCTTCTTCTTGATGAAGGGGAGGTCGGCGCTGATGGCGCGGCTCGACATGGCCTCGTCCACGGCCCGCTCCGGCAGTTCGAAGGCATGGGTGGGCCGGTTGTGGCAGTCGATGCAGTCCATGGTGCGGGTCTCGGCCTTGGCGAGCTTGTCCGCCGGAATGGACTTGAAATCATCGCTCTGGAACACGATGGTCTTTCCGGACTTGTCGCGGTAGGTCACCTGGGGAATGGTCTGACGGTGGGGGTCGGTGCTGACGTAGGAGATGGTGGTGCCGTCCGCCATGTGGCGGCCGTGAATGCCCACCTGGCCGGTGGAGGTATTCCCGCCGATCTTCACCATCAGGACCGAGGTGGAGGGGGTATTGGCCTCGTCATCGGCATACTTGGTGTGAATGAAGAGCTTGTCGTTGGAGAACTTCTGGGGCCAGTGGCACTGCTCGCAGGTTTCCCGCGCCGGGCGCAGGTTCTTCACCGGGTCCTCGATGGGCTGGCTGTAGGTCTTGAACAGCACCGCGAAGAGCTGCCGGGTGCCGGACAGCTTGGCCTTCACGAACCAGTCGGCGCCGGGCCCGATGTGGCACTGGGCGCAGCCGACGCGGGAGTGGGGGGAGTTCAGGAAGGCGGTGTACTCCGGCTCCATGACGGTGTGACAGGTCAGGCCGCAGAACTTGGTCGAGTCCATGTACTCCACGCCCTTGAAGCTGGCTGTGCCCACGATGACCACGTTGGCGACCGTGGCCAGGCCGACCAGGAGCAGGAGCTTCCGGACCGCCGGCAGGCTGAAGTCCACCCTCGGGAATTCCGTTGGGAGGTGGCCGGCCTTCCTCAATTTCCGGCGCATGAGGAACATTCCCAGGGGCATGAGGAGCAGGCCCACTACGAAGAGCGCGGGAAGGAACACGAACAACACGATGCCGGCGTAGGGGTGGATCGGGTGGGAGCTCACGAGCTCCTGGCCCCAGAAGATCACCAGGCTGACGCCCGTGCCGGTCGTGAGGATGAAGCCGGCGATGGTGAGCCAGTTCTTCCCGGCGAAGAAGATTGATCGGCCCAGTTCGCGGGACCGTTCTCCAAAGCTCATGCGATCACCTCATCCTTCAAGCGTGTCCGGACAGAGGACGCCCGGGTGTGAAATACATGCCTTCACACTAATGGGTGGGTCCCCGGCCGACAAGGGCCGGCGGGGGTCCGGAAAGCGGAGATGCAGGTGGGGACTCATTTTGCGGCACGAATTGTGACCGAAATCGCGCTCCCCGGGGGGAGGGGCGGGTCAATCCTGCCGGTCCTGAATCAGGCGAAGGAAGGCCTCCCCGTACTGGAGCAATTTCTTCGGTCCCACACCGCTGAGGGCCAGGAATTCGGCCTCGGTTCCGGGGCGGAAGCGGGCCATCTGCTGGAGGGTGGCATCGCTGAAGACCACGTAGGCGGGCACTCCCTTCGCATCCGCCAGGCGCTTGCGGAGCGTCTTCAGTTCGGCGTACAGGGCCGCCTCGCCTTCAGCCGGGCCCGGCGGCACAGGCGGGCGTTCCCCCCGCGGGGAACCCCGCCGTCCGCGCGGAGCGGGCGCGGCGGAGAGCAGGGGATCGAGGCCCGCGCAGACATCGCATGAGGCCCCGCAGGGATCCATGCGCTCGCCCAGATGGGCCAGCAGGGCCTGGTGGCGGCACCGCGACGATTCCGCGAGACGGAAGAGGTCGCGAGTCTGCCGTTGCTGGGACTGGGCCAGGGCGGAATCGAGTCCGTCCGTGAACCGATCGTAGCTGAGCACATCGCCCCATCCGTAGAACAGCACGCAGTCAGCATCGGCACCGTCGCGGCCGGCGCGGCCGATCTCCTGGTACCAGCCCTCGACGCTCTTGGGGAGATCCCGGTGGATCACGAAGCGGATGTTGCTCTTGTCGATGCCCATGCCGAAGGCCACCGTGGCCACGATGACATCCACGTCATCGCGCTGGAAGGCTTCCTGGGCGGTGGTGCGGGCCCCCGCATCCATGCCCGCGTGGTAGGCCGCTGCGCGCAGTCCGTGCTCGGAGAGGTAGGCCGCGGTGGCCTCCACGGACTTCCGGGAGAGGCAGTAGATGATGCCGCTCTCGCCCCGGCGGGCGAGCACCAGGCGGAGCAGGGCCTCCCGCACCGGTGGCTGTTCCTCCGCGCCCTTGCGGTAGGCGCTGATGCGGAGGTTGGAGCGGAAGAAGGAACCCTGGACCTCCAGGGGCGTACGCATCTCCAGCTGGGCCGCGATGTCGCGGCGGACCTCCGGGGTGGCCGTGGCGGTGAGGGCCAGCACGGGCACGCCCGGAAAGCGGCGCTTCAGGCCCGCCAGGTTGCGGTACGCCGGGCGGAAGTCATGGCCCCAGTGGCTGATGCAGTGGGCCTCGTCCACGGCGATGAGACGCAGGTCCACCTCGCGGAGGAGATCCGCCAGGTAGAGTTCCAGCCCCTCGGGTGCGGCGTAGACCAGCTCGATCTCGCCCTTCATGAGGGCGCGGATGCGCTCCCGGCGGGCATCCGCGTCCAGGCTGGAATTCAGGAAGGTCGCCCGGAGGCCCGCCTCAGTGAGGGCGTCCACCTGGTCCTTCATGAGGGCGATGAGGGGTGAGACCACCAGGGTCACGCCGCCCAGGAGCCGGGCAGGCAGCTGGTAGGTGAGGGACTTGCCGGCGCCCGTGGGCATGATCCCCACCACGTCCCGCCCAGCGAGGACGGCTTCGATGATCTCCCGCTGGCCAGGCCGGAAGTCGCCGTAGCCGAAGGTGGCCTTGAGGGCCCCGCGGAGGTCCGGGGCGGCCTGCAGGGCCTCCGCCAGGGCCTTGAGATCCGTGATGTCACCGGCGGCGAAGGCCTCAGGCGTCTCGCGATAGCGGGCACGGAGGGCCTCCAGCCCCGCGCGGCAGGGACCGCGCTCCCCGCGGTCCAGCAGGCCGCGCAGGGCCGCGATCTCGTCTCCCAGGAGTCCCAAGTTCAGCAGCCGCCGTCGAGCAGGGGGGCAGCAGCCCTCCAGAATGCGGCCATCTCCTCGGGCTTCCCGAAGGTCACACGGATGTGGTTGGGCAGACCGTAGCCCTGCATGGGGCGCACGATCACGCCCCGCTTCAGCAGCTCCTGGAACAGCTCGGCGGCGGGGAAGGCGCTTTCCAGCAGGATGAAGTTGCCACTGGTGCCCGAGAGCTGGCAGCGATGCTTCGCGGCTTCCGCCACGAAGGCCTCGCGGACCTCATGGTTCTTCTGGCGGGAGAAGGCTTCGAAGGCCACGTCCTGCACGGCGACCTCCGCCGCCACTTGGGCCAGGTGGTTGGTGTTGAAGGGGCTGCGCACCCGCTCCAGGTACTGCATCAACTCCTTCGAACCGAGTCCGTACCCGATGCGCATGGCCGCCAGGGCGTGGATCTTGGAGAAGGTGTGGAGCACCAGCAGGTTCGACCGCTGGTCCAGGTAGCCCGCGGCGTCAGGGTATTCGGCGGGGTCCTCGTACTCGGCGTAGGCCTGATCCACCACCAGGACGATGTCCTCGCGAAGGCCGCGCACCAGCCGTTCCAGGGAGGCGCGCTCCAGGCGGATGCCCGTGGGGTTGTTGGGGTGGCCGAGGTACACCAGCCGGGTGTCCGGGGCGACGGAGCGCAGGAGATCGTCCACGTCCAGCTCGGTGGCGCTGGCCCGGGACTGGATGACCCGGCCGCCGGCCGTCTGGGTGGCGATGCCGTAGATGGCGAAGCTGTGCTTCGGGACGACGGCGCTGCCGCCGTCCAGGAAGGCGGCCTTGGCGACCATCTCCAGGATCTCGCTGCTGCCATTGCCCAGAATCACGCGATCCGGCGTGAGCCCCTTCCGCTGGGCGATCCGCTGGCGCAGGTACCAGCCATCACTGACGGGATAGAGGCCGAGGCCCTCGAACTCCGCGCCGGCCACCGCCGCCGTCACCCGGGCCTTCACCGCCTCGGTGGGCCCCCAGGGATTCTCGTTGGAGGCCAGCTTGACGATGGAGGTGAGGCCCAGCTCTCGCTGGACTTCCTGGATGGGCTTGCCGGGCACATAGAGCGGGATGCGCGCCAGGTGCTCGAAGGCGGGAAGGCTGGAAAGGGCCGAACTCATTACATGGGCCGTTCGGAAAGGACCTTGTCCACGATGCCGTATTCCAGGGCCTCCTCGGCGCCCATGAAGTAGTCGCGATCCATGTCCTTCATGACCTTCTTCAGGGGTTGTCCAGTGTGCTTGGCGAAGGTGGCGGCCAGGTTCTCCTTCAGGCGCTGGATCTCCTTGAAGGTGATCTCGATCTCGGTGGCCTGGCCCTGGGCGCCGCCGCTGGGCTGGTGGATCATGATGCGGGCATTGGGAAGGGCGAAGCGCTTGCCCTTGGTGCCGGCCGCCAACAGGTGGGCGCCCATGGAGGCGCACTGGCCGATGCAGTAGGTGACGATGTCGTTCTTCACGAACTGCATGGTGTCGTAGATGGCCAGGCCTGCCGTCACGCTGCCGCCGGGGCTGTTGATGTAGATCTGGATGTCCTTGTCCGGGTCCTCGCTCTCCAGAAAGAGCATCTGGGCCACGATGGCGTTGGCCACACTGTCGTCGATGGCGGTGCCGAGGAAGATGATGTTGTCCTTGAGCAGGCGGGAATAGATGTCGTAGCTGCGCTCGCCCCGGGGGGTCTGCTCGATGACGATGGGGGGATAGTAGCTGCTGGGCATGGGCCCTCCGGCGGGTCATCAGAATAGCAAAGGGGCGCCGCAGGCGCCCCTTTGGCGTGGGCTTCCTCAGGCTACTTCTTGCCTGCGGGCTTCTTCGTCTTGGGCTTTTCCTCGGCGGGATCTTCCTTCTTCACAGCCTTCTTGGGCTTCTCCTCCACGGCCTCCTCCTGCTTGGCGGCCTTCTTCACGGCCTTCTTCGGCTTTTCTTCGGCGGGTGCCTCGGCCTTGGCGGCCTTCTTGGCAGGCTTCGCCTCGGCGTGGTCATGGTCATGGTCGTGATCGTGGTCACAGTCGGGGCCGTGGACGTGGCCTGCAGGGGTCACGGCGGCGGGCTCGCCGCCCTCCTGGCCCTCGAGATCGCCGCCCTCCAGTCCACCCGCGTCGAAGCGGCCCACGGGAATGCCGGCCTCGCGCTTCCGCTCCAGCTCCACCAGCGTCTCGAAGGCCGCCTTGTCCAGGAGCTCCTCGGCAACGGTGGCGGAAGCCACCAGCTTCTCGAAGATCTTGTCGGTGCGGATGCGGCCCTTGATCTCGGTGGTGTTGCCGCGCTTCTCCAGTTCGGCCCGGAAGGCCGCGAAGGGCTGCTGGACCTTGTTCTCTTCCATGTAGGTGCGGATGTCGGCGTCGATCTCCTCGTCCGCGACCTGGATGTCCTCCGCGTTGCCGATCGCCTGCAGCAGGTAGCCGCTGCGGACGGCGCGCTCGGCGTCGTTCAGCCGGTGGCGGCGGTAGGCCTCCCAGTTCACCTTCTGGGGATCCATCCCCTGGCGGGCTACGGACTGGGCGAATTCCTGGCAGTAGTCGTCCAGCTGGAGGATGACCATGGAGCGGGGCACCTCGAAGGGGGCCGCGTCGAGAAGCATATCCAGCAGGGTGGCGTGGAGCCGGGCCACGGCGTCGCGGTCGGCGGCCTCCTCCAGGTCCTTGCGGACGGCGGCCTTCAGGGCGGCCAGGTTGTCGAAGGCGCCCATGTCCTTGGCGAACTCGTCATTGAGCCCGGGGGTCTCCTTGCGGCGGATGTCCTTGACAGTGACCTCGTAGGCCAGGGTCTTGCCCGCGAGGACACGGTTCTCGTCATCCTGGGGGTGGGTGAGGGTGAAGGCCTTCTTCTCCTCGGCCTTCATCCCCAGGATCTGCTGGTCGAAGGGCCGACCCGCCTCGATCTGGAGGACCTGATCCGAATAGGTCTGGGCCTTGAGGCCCTGGGGCTTCACGCGGATGTCGCAGGTGACCACCAGGCCTTCCGCCACGGCGGCGTCATCCACCGGAATGAGCCGGGTGGCGCGCTGGCGCAGGCCCTCCAGGTGCTCCTCCACGGCGGCCTCGTCGATGGCCCGCTTCTTCTTCGTGAGCTTGAGGCTCTTGTAGTCCGGCAGTTCCACCGCAGGGGCTACGTCGAACTGGGCCCGGAACACGGCGTCCGCACCTTCCTTCAGTTCCAGCTTCTCCAGGGCGGGGCGGGAGATGGGCAGGGCGCCCGCCTCCTGCGCGGCCTTCCAGAAGTGGCGCTCCACCAGCTGCTCGGCCACGTCGGTCTGGATCTCCCGGGCATAGCGCTGCATGAGCACCGTGCGGGGGGCCTTGCCGGGGCGGAAGCCCGGGATGCGCACTTTGGGGGTGATCTTCGCCACCACCTCGTTGAAGGCGGTGCCCACTTCAGCGGCGGGGACCGTCACCTCGACGGATTTGCGGGTGGGGGAGTGGTGGTGGAGGGTGGCGGACATGAATGCTCCGTGTGATGCATGGGGAGTGCAGGTGGAAGGCAGTCGCTCTGCGCTCAAGTGGCTTTTCCGGACTTCAGAATCGCCGCAGGCGATTCTGAAGTGGTGCGAACGGTCGGACTCGAACCGACATGGTGTGAACCGCTGGAACCTAAATCCAGTGCGTCTACCAGTTCCGCCACGCTCGCCAAAGGACCAAGTTGTCATTCCGGTGGTGCGCCCAGAGCGACTCGAACGCCCGACCCTCAGGTTCGAAGCCTGATGCTCTATCCAGCTGAGCTATGGGCGCGCACCGAAACCGCTAGTTTAGCCCGAAAAGGCCGGTCGATCGAGCCCTCAGGCCAGGCACCAGGCATCCTCGGCCCCGTGCCGGTCCAGGAGGATCAGCTCGGCTTCCTCCAGGCCCATCGCCCGGGCCGCGGCCCTTTCGCTGGCCAGGTCGCAGGGGAGCACGCCGGGGTCGTCGGTGCCCAGGGCACAGCGGACGCCGGCCCGCAGCATTCGGGACAGGGGATGGGGCCGGACATCGGCGGCCAGGCCGGCGTTGGAGCGGGGGCAGACATCCACGGGAATGCGCCGTTCCGCCAGGAGGGCCAGGGTGTCGTCATCGGAGCGGATGCCATGGACGATGCGCTCGACGCCCGCCTCCAGGATGGCCTCCCGCACGTTCGATCCCGGTCCGTTCTCACCGGCGTGGGCCGCGAGACGCAGTCCCGCGGCCCGGGCGCGGTCGAAGACAGGCGCCCAGTCCCTGAAGGGGCAGCCCTCCAGGCCGCCGGTGGAGAAGCCCTTCACGAAGGCGGGACGCTCCGGCAAAACCAGGTCCAGGACCGCCTGGCCGTGCTTCGGCCCGAAGTGGTTCACCGCCTCCACCACCACGCAGCTGTGCAGGCCGAGGCCCCGGGCTTCCGCCAGGCCCTCCTCCAGACCCTGCCAGAAATCGTCGAGGGAGATCTGGTTCCGGTGGACCACCAGGAAGTGGGGGGAGACCCACAGGTCCACGCCCACCGCGCCCGCGGCCAGGGTGCGCCGGGCCACGGCCAGGGTCGCCTGCCGGACCGCCTCCCGGCTGTTGAGCAGGGACGCGCCGAAGAGGAAGGCCTCGATGAATCCCTCGAAGGGAACCGCGCCGCCGCTCCAGAGGGTTTCCAGGGGCCCCGGCAGGGCCAGCCCGTGGCGCCCGGCCTCGGTCCGCACCCAGGTCGGATCGAGGCCGCCTTCGAGGTGGGTGTGGCGGTCGATGAGCGGCGGGGGGATTGGAAGACTCACCCGGACATTATGCTCACCCTCGCCGGAGCCTCGCTCCACAGGGTGCATTCAGCACCCTGGGCCACGCGCCCGTGGGATGGCCCACCCGGACATGATGCTCACCCTCGCCGGAGCCTCGCTCCACAGGGTGCATTCAGCACCCTGTTTCGCGATCCGGCGGGGTTCGCCCTATTCGTCGTAGTCGTCCATGCGGAGATCGCCGGGATCGAAGCCCTCGCCGCGTCCCCGCTCGATGGGAACGCCGGTCTCGGTGAAGGTCTCCTCGAGGTTCTCGGCCTCGGGCTCGGGAGTGAAGTCGTCCTCGATGACGTGGGCGACCTTCTCCTTCTTCAGCACCTTCGGCTTGGCCGGGGCGTTCTTCTGGTTGGCCCCGCACTTGGGACAGAGGGCCTCCGGCTTGCCGAAGTCATAGAACTTCGTCGCGCACTGGAAGCATGTGAACTTCTTGCCGAGATCCGCCATCGCCTTATCCTCGCCCAGACTCAAAGGAACAAGGTTCTACCAGACTCGCGGCGACTTGTCACGCCCGATCAGGCCCAGGGGGCCTTTCCCAATTTCCCGGCGTCGCCATCACAGAGCTGCTGGATCACGGTGGTGGTGAAAATCCGGTGCTGGGCCTCAACGTCCTCCCCGAACCGCTCCACGAAGGTGGCGCGGCTCCGGTCCAACTCGTCCCGGAGCAGGCCGTAGAGGTTGCCCTGGGTGCGGGCCTGGGCCACCTTGGCGGGGAAATACAGTTCCACGTCCCCGACCAGCACCCGGGCGAGACGCTCGGCGTTGGCCCGGGTCCGCGGGTCCAGGTCATGGGCGGGGGGGGCCTCGATGGGTTCGGGCACGACCTGGGTGGGGGCGCCGGGCATCGGCTCGGGCGGAGCCGCGGGATGCTCGTCTTCCCGGCCGGCCGCCAGGGCGGCCAGGAGGGCCGAGGCGGCCAGGACCAGGGCCCGGACCTGCTCGGGATGGTCGAGTTTCTGGCGCACTCCGCTGTCCACCAGGAGGAGGGCCACAGCCTTCCGCTTGTGCCGCAAAGGGAGGATGGCCAGGTCCGGCGCCTCGAAGGAGCTGAGAGGCCCCAGGAGCGCGCTGTAGGCAGGGCCGGACCGGCGGATGGCGCGGCTGCCGCCGTGGATGAGGGATTCCAGGTCCGGCGGGGGGACCACGGCCCCGGCCCGGTGGGGCGGTTCCCCATCGAAGCCGCGGTGGGCGTAGAGGCTGGCCAGCCCCTGCTTGAGGATGAAAAGGGCGCTGCGTTCGACGAAGGGCGAGAGGCCGTCCAGCAGGCGCTTCAGGAGTTCGCTCTGGGAAGCCGCCCCTTCGATCAGGTCGAGGGCCGCGGCCAGATGCTGCTCGGAGGCGCCGGATCCCCCCAGGACCAGGGTGGAGGGAGCGGCCTCGGAGAGCTGGGCCAGAAGACCGGCGTCGGGACGGAACCGGGTGAGGCCCTCCTGCCAGGTGGCCATCACTTCTTCCAGCAGGGCCTGGTGCCGCTGGTTGAGCCAGGTCTCCAGGTGGGCCCGGAGGGCATCGTGGCTGGGGTGGTCCGCGGGGCGGGGATCGCTCATCGGGGTTCCGGTCGGAAGTCGACCTCAAGGGTAGCCGCAATCCTCCAGCCGGGGGGGCGCCCTGCACCGTCCCCCGGTGGCAGGCGGACTCACTGGCAATTCAGGGGGGGGGACGCTAGGATGGCCCAGGTTCCTTGGAGACGGCGGATGGCGGATCTTTCCATCGAGGTGCATGAGGTCGACGGCGTGGCGGTGCTCCTGCCGGCCGGCTTCATCAATGCGCACACCGTCCGGGAATTCGAGGAGACCATGGAGTCCCTGGTCCGGGAGGGCAAGTACACGATCCTCCTGAACTGCCGGAACCTGAGCTACATCAGCTCGGCCGGGCTGGGCGCCATCATGGGGCTCATCGAGACCGTCCGCGAGCACGGGGGCGACATCCTGCTCTCGAACCTCCAGGAGAACGTCTTCGCCATCTTTGACACCCTGGGGTTCACCCAGCTCTACCGCGTCTTCGGCGACCAGGACCAGGCTCTGGCCGCGGCGGCGCCGGAGCGGAAGGGCTGAAGTGGGAGCCAAGATGGACCACGCCCAGTTCCGGCTCGTGATCCCGAGCCAGACCCGCTACCTCAACCTGGTGACGGGACTGGCCAAGCGCGCGGCCCTGGTGGCGGGCATGGATGACGCCACGGCCGCCAAGGTGAGCATCGCCGTGGACGAGGCCGTGACCAATGTCATCCTCCACGCCTACCACGGCGAGGGCGAGCACAGCGTCGAACTGGAGGTCCGCTTCACCGAGGTGGCATTGGAGATCCATATCCTCCACACCGGTCAGGGCATCCGTCAGGACCAGGTCGTGCTGCCGGATCCCAAGGAATACATCAAGCATCCCCGCAAGGGAGGCCTGGGACTGCTGCTCATGAGTCGGTTCATGGACGAAGTCAGCTTCAAGGAGGACGGGGGTTCCGGCCGGAACGAGTGCTGCCTGATCAAGAAGATCGGCTAGGAGCCTGGGCCCGTCCCGCGCCATGCAGACCACCCCCTTCGATCGCCTGCGCGAACTGGCCCTCCGGATTCCCGAAGGCGCGCAGGAGCTGCTTCCGCTCATCGACTTCCTCGAGACCTTCCCCGACCAGGGCAGCGAGGAGGACCTGGTCCATCTGGTGGGCATCACGGCCATGGGCATCGCCAAGGCGCGGCAGGGCGGGCTCTGGGACGGCGGGAAGTGGCTCTTCCTCCGTGGCACGGCCCCCCCCTTTCCCACCCATCCCGGCGAGGGTTGGCGGGTGCTGCCCTGGGGCTACGGAGACGAGATCTTCGGCCACCTGGTCCTGAAGGCCCCGGATCTCCCCGATGCCGTCCCCCTCCTGCTCTCGATCTCCGCCCCGCTGCTGGCCTGGCGCCGCCTGGAGGCCCTGCGGAGCTCCCAGAACCAGTCGCTCGCCCTCCAGCTCTCCCGCCTGAACACCGTCTTCGAGCTCACTCGCAACCTGGGGGAGGTGGAGACCCGGCGGGACCTGGTCCGCCTCATGGCCCACACGCTCATGGGCGAGTTCCGGATCATGCGCCTGCTGGTGGTGGATGCAGAGGGCCAGGTGCTCCACGCCAAGGGCGTGGGGGATCTCCCGCCGGTGCTGGAGGGGGACACGCTGCGCGAGGTCGTCCAGGGCAAGGGGCTGGTCCATGCCATCGAGCTGCTGGACCAGAACCACAGCCACGGCTTCGCCTATGCCGCCGAGCCCGCCGTGGGGCGGCTGTCGGAGGAGGATCTCGTCTTCCTCCAGACCCTGCTGAACCTCACCTCGACCCAGCTCTCCAGCCTCGAGCTCCGGGAATCGAGGCTCCAGGCCGAGCGGCTGGAGAAGGACCTGGACCTGGCCCGCAACATCCAGCGACAGGTCCTCCCCAAGCGGCTGCCGGAGCCGGAGGGCTGGGCCTGCGCCGCGGCCAACCTGCCCTACCAGGCCGTGGGCGGGGACCTGTACGACCTCTGGATGGCCCGCGACGAGCGCCTGGGCGACCGGCTGCACGTGGCCGTGGGGGACATCTCCGGCAAGGGCCTGCCGGCCTCCATGATGATGGTCCAGCTCTCCGCCTTCCTCCGCGCCATGGCCGACCACCGGGTGGAGCACTGGGGCCGGTTCGCGGAGCGCCTGAACCGGCGCATGAACGATGTGCGCGACCGCAACCGCTATACCACGCTCTTCGCGGCCAGCCTCAACCCGCTCACGGGCGATCTCCGCTTCGTCAACGGGGGCCACAACCCGCCCCTCCTGGTGCGGGCCACGGGCGAGGTGGCGCGGCTGGCGCCCACGGGGCCCATGGTGGGTCTTCTTCCCGGCGTCCGCTTCGAGGAGGGCCGAGCCCGCCTTGACCCCGGCGACGTGCTGGTGGCCTTCACCGACGGCCTGGTCGAGGCCGAGAACGCGGCCGGCGAGGAACTGGGGGACGCCCCCCTGGCCGACATCGTCCTGAAACTGCCCGGAGCCGGTCCGGACGAGCTGCTGGAGGCCCTGCTGGTGGAGGCCTTCCGGCATCTGGAGGATGGCAAGTTCCGGGACGACGTGACGCTGGTGGTGGTGAAGCGGCGGGCCTGAAACATTCTTGATCCGGACCGTATCCTGGTACCGGGGGAGCGCTCCATGAATCAGATGAAGACTTTCATCCTCATCGCGGCCATGACGGGCCTCCTGGTGTGGATCGGCGGGTACTACGGCGGCCAGTCCGGGATGGTCCTGGCGCTGGTCATCGGCCTGGTGATGAACGGCATCAGCTACTTCTTTTCGGACAAGATCGTGCTGGCCAGCTACGGGGCCAAGGTGGTGACCCAGGCCGAGGCGCCGGAGCTCTACGCCATCGTGGCCAACCTGGCCCAGCGGGCCGGGCTCCCCATGCCGCGCATCGCCATCATCTCCGAGGACACGCCCAACGCCTTCGCCACTGGCCGGGATCCGGAGCACGCCGTGGTGGCGGTGACGGAGGGGATCATGCGGATCCTGAGCCGGCCCGAGCTGGAGGCCGTCATCGGGCACGAACTGGGCCACGTGAAGCACCGGGACATTCTCATCGGCAGCCTGGCGGCGGTGCTGGCCCAGGCCATCATGTTCCTCTCGCGCATGGCCATGTGGGTCAGCCCCCGGGACGACGAGGGCCGGTCCAACCCCATCGCGGGCATCGCCATCATGATCCTCGGTCCCCTGGCGGCCTTCATGCTCCAGATGGCCCTGAGCCGGTCCCGGGAGTATCTGGCGGATGACTACAGTGCCCACCTCACGGGCCGGCCGGACATGCTGGCCTCGGCCCTGGAGCGGCTGCAGGCCTACAATCAGCAGCTCCCCATGGCGTCCGCCCAGCCCGCCACCGCTCACATGATGATCGTGAACCCCCTGCGCGCGGGCGGCCTCATGAGCCTCTTCTCCACCCACCCGCCCATGGAGGTCCGCGTGGAGCGGCTCCGGCACATGCCCATCGAGGCCCGCTAGGGCAGGATTGAACCCCGCTGGGACCGCGGCCGATAGGACTTCCATGAAGGAGCGGCTGGGGAAGTTCGAGATCGTGCGCCTCCTGGGCAAGGGGGCCATGGGCGAGGTCTACCTGGGCCGGGACGTCCGCCTGGGCCGGGACGTGGCCCTGAAGGTGATCCACGCCGGATCCGCCTTCGGTGACGAGGCCCAGGCCAGGTTCGAGCGGGAGGCCCAGGCGGCGGCGGCCCTCAATCATCCCCACGTGGTGACCGTGTTCGAGTTCGGGGAGGACGAGGGCATCCACTATCTCGTCATGGAGCATGTCGAGGGCGAGGAGCTGGAGGCCCTGATCCGGGGCGGGGCCACCCCCAAAGCAGAGCTGCTGGAGGTGCTGGCCCAGGTCTGCGAAGGGCTGGCCTATGCCCACTCGCGAGGCGTGGTCCACCGGGACATCAAGCCCTCCAACGTGCTGGTGGCCCGCCACGGGGGCCGCCCCCACGCCAAGCTCATGGACTTCGGCGTGGCGCAGATGGGGCTCTCCTCCCTCACCCAGACAGGCACCTGGATGGGGACGGTGAACTACATGGCCCCCGAGTACCTCGACACGGGGAAGGCCACTGCCAGTTCCGATCTTTTCGCCGTGGGCGTGATCCTCTACGAGGTGCTCACGGGGGGACGGAAGCCCTTCCAGGGCGACACCGCCACCGCCGTGCTCAATCGCATCCTCCTCCACCCGCCGGAGCCGCTGCGCGCCCAGGACTTTTCGGAGGTGCCGGGACGCATGGTCGCGGTGCTGGAGAAGGCCCTGGCCAAGCACCCCGGCTCCCGCTATCCCGATGGGAATGCCCTGGCTGCGGCCATCCGGGGGGCCCTGCAGGCGCCCGTGGAGGCTCCCCCCGCCGCCGTCACCGTCACCCGCCCCGAGGGCGGGACCCAGCCCATCCGCGTGGGCAAGGGCGGGCAGGGCCACTGTCTGAGCCTCAAAGTGGCCTTGCGGATCGCGCGATCCGGATCCCAGATCCTGCTGCTGCCCGGCCACTATCGGGAATCCGTGGTGGTGGACAAGGACGTGATGATCTTGGCCCAGGGGGACCCGGCGGAGGTGGTGCTGGAGGGCACCGTGGGGCCGGCCCTCACGCTCCAGACCCCGGGGGTGACGCTCCGCGGCTTCACGCTGCGGGCCCCGGCGGGCGAGGCGGCCTTCCTCAGCGCGGGTGGATCCGCCCAGGTCGAAGGCTGCATTTTGGAGGGCTCGGAGAGCTGCGCGGACCTCCGGAGCGGCGCCTCGGTCCAGTTCCAGGATTGCCGGATGGGCGGGCTCGGCCCCTCCGGCGTCAAGGTGGGCATCCGGGTGGGGGAGGACGCCCAGCTCCGCCTCCAGGGGGGCAGCCTGAAGGCCTTCGGACGCGCCGGCGTCCTGGTCCTTCCAGGCGGGCAGGCGATGCTCCACGACGCCAGGATCGAGGCCGGGGCCGGGGTGGGGCTCCGGGTCGAGGCCCGGGGGCAGGCCGTGCTGGAGGGGTGCACGATCCAGGAGGCGGCCGCCGGGTCCGTGGAAGTGGAGCCGGAAGGGCGGGTGCAGCTCACCCGGTGCTGCCTTTTGGGCAGCCGCTACGCGGGACTGCTGGCCCTGGAGCGGAGCCACGCCGTCCTGGAAGACTGCGACCTCACGGGCCACGCCTGCGCGGGGGCGCACGTGCTCGCCGGCGCGAACGTCCTGCTGCGCCAGTGCCGCGTGCGGGAGAATCCGGGCTTCGGCGTGTCGGTCATGGATCGTGGGCTGGCCACTCTGGATGGGTGTGTGGTCCAGGCCAACGGGGGCGCGGGCCTGCTCGTCCATCATGGAGCCACCCTGCAGGCGCGGAACAGCACCTTCTCGGAAGGCCGCTCGCTGGGCGTGGACTGCGCGGAGGGCGGCCAGGCCGTGCTGGATGGATGCGAGATCGCCGGGAATGCCGGCGTGGGCGTCCAGGTCGAGCCCGGCGGCAGCCTGCTCCTCGTGCGCTGCACCCTGAAGGAGGGCCGCGACACGGGCCTCCTCCTTCTGGAGGACTCCCAGGTCACCCTCGAGGAGTGTGTCGTCCATCGGAACGCCCGCGGCGGCATCCTCCTGGCCCGGGAGGCCTCCGATCCGGTGCTGCGAGGCGCCAATCGCATCGAGGACGGTTTTCTCCGGCTGGATGCCGGCGGAAACCCTGTGAAGATGGCGCCGCTGGGGGGGCACTGAAGCCCGGTTCGGGCCCCTGATTCATCAGATTCCGGCCACCTCGTCCAACTGGCCGAGCCAGGCAGGACTGTTCCCGGCCCCAGGGAGGGGGAGTGCGCGGATGAGGGTGTCGCCCAGGTCCGGCTGGGGGGCGTCCGTCAGGATGGCCACGGGCAGTTCCCGCAGTTCTCCCAGGTCCCGCTGGAGGGCCCGGATCTCCGCCAGGTCACCTTCACGGAGCGAGTCCATGGCCGTGAGCAGGAGACGGCCGGAGCCGCCCTTGTCCGCCCGCAGCACGGCCAGGGCCTGATTGAGGGAATCCACGGCCTCCACCCGCAGGTAGCCGCCCTGGGCGAGGAACGCCTTCACCTGGTCCCGACCCTGTCCGGGGGGCATGGCCAGCACCAGGCCTGTGGTGCGGCGGCCCAGCAGCCTCAGGGCCTCCGGAGTCTCCGTCCCGGCGGGGTTCAACCTGGGGGAGCCCGGCGCGGGGGACTCGCGGGCCTCCCCCACAGGCCTTCCTTCGCGTGGAGGGGCCGAGGGCGGGGCACCGGAGGACACCCGCTGCAGCCGTTCGCGGAATTCGAGGACCTCCTGGAGTTCGGCCACCTCGGCCGACCCCAGTTCGCCGAACTGGACCCCGATGATGATCTCCCCCTCGCGTTCGCAGGCGTTGGCGATCACGCCCCGCGCCTCGAAGAGAGGGAGCTTGGGCAGGTCGCGGATCTTGAGCATGGGGAGGGCCTTGCCCTTCTCGAAGAAGCCCAGGCCGGGGGTGAGCCGCATGTGGTCGTCGAGGCGCACGACGCGATCCACCCGGAAGGCCAGGCCGCCCAGGGAGAGGTTCACCAGCGGCCCGGCCAACCCGTGGCCGGGGAGCCCGCCGTCCTGCGCCAGGACGTAGGCCTTCTCCCGGGGCCGGAAGGGGTAGCGCTTGTGCTGCCGCTGGTCCGAGGGCACCAGGCGGGCCGGCACGCTGAACCGGTAGAGCAGGTAGCCCTGCCGCCCCTGGAAGGTGACCAGTCCCTTGAACCGCTGTTCGGCCGTGGCGAAGAGCATCTCGAAGGGCGCCCCGGGGGCCAGCTCATGGGGCAGGGGCCGGATGAGCTTCAGGTGCATCGACTTCGGCTCCAGCATCTGGATGCGGGCTGTATAGGGCAGGGTGTGCGTCCCCTCCACCTTGATGGGGAACTCGGTTTCCGCCGTCCGGAGCTCCTCCAGATGGCGGCGTACCCGCAGAGGATCCTCCACGGGAACCCCCTGCCCGCCACCCCCGGATGTCCTGACCTGGTTCATCGCACCTCGACGTTCCTATCCTCCCATCGGGTGGGGGTCCGGTGAGATTGAGTTCGAGGGGGATCAGACCTTGAAGAGGCAATGCATCACGTCGCCGTCCTCGCGCCCATGTGGGTCACGGAGGGCAGGCCTGAACGGCCTGCCCGGAGCGGGGCCCCACAGGAAGCGAATCAGGCTGGGGGAAGGGCTACACGTTGAAGAGGAAATGCATGACGTCGCCGTCCTGAACGATGTATTCCTTCCCTTCCGTCCGCATCCGGCCGGCGTCCTTGGCCCCCTGCTCACCCTTGAACTGGATGAAGTCCCCGTAGGCGATGACCTGGGCGCGGATGAAGCCCTTCTCGAAGTCGGTGTGGATGACGCCGGCGGCCTGCGGCGCCGTGTCGCCCTTGTGGATGGTCCAGGCCCGTACCTCCTTCACACCGGCGGTGAAGTAGGTCTGGAGGCCCAGCAGATCGAAGCTGGTCCGGATGAGCACGTTCAGGCCGGGCTCGGCCAGGCCCGCCTCCTCGAGGAAGAGGGGCCGGTCCTCGGCTGGAAGGTCCTGGATCTCGGCCTCCAGCTTGGAGCAGATGGGGATGCAGGGGGCATGTCGGGCGGCTGCGAGCTCCGTGAGCTTGAGGTAGTGGGGGTTCGCCAGGGGGTTCCGGATGTCCTCCTCGCCGATGTTCCCCACGAAGAGCGTGGGCTTGAGGGTGAGCAGGCCGTAGGACTTGATGAGGGCCCGCTCTTCCGCGGAGAGGCCCGCGGCGCTGGCCCACCGGCCCTGGTCCAGCAGGGCATAGACCCGTTCCAGGATGGCTGCAAGGGCCTGGGACTCCTTGTTGCCGGTCTTGGCCGCCTTCCGGTGGCGATCCAGCCCCTTCTCCACCGCATCCAGGTCCTTCAGGACCAGTTCCGTCTCGATGATGCCCAGGTCCCGCTCGGGGTCCACACCACCCTCCACATGGGTGACGTTGCCGTCCTCGAAGCAGCGGACCACCTGCACGATGGCATCCGTCTCCCGGATGTGACCAAGGAAGGCGTTGCCGAGGCCCTCGCCCTTGCTCGCGCCCCGGACCAGCCCTGCGATATCCACGAATTCCTGGGCCGCCGGCAGCACGCGCTGGGGATTCACGATGTCCGCCAGGGCCGCCAGGCGGGTATCAGGGACATCCACGACGCCCGTGTTGGGCTCGATGGTGCAGAAGGGGTAGTTGGCCGAGGCCGCGCCCGCACGGGTAAGGGCGTTGAAAAGGGTGGACTTTCCCACGTTGGGTAGCCCCACGATGCCACAGGCGACGGCCATGCGTTCCTCCAAGCCCTCCAGTATCCCAGAGGGCAGATGTGACGGAAAGAAGAGCTTCCAGGGCTTGCGCCGGGACCTCCGGCGGCATACTCTCCCCGCCAGATCGCAGATTCGAGCGGGGAGGCGGCATGATCGTGCGGGCGGAATGGCCGGGATACGTGGTGGACGTCCTCGTCCGCCCCGGCCAGGAGGTGGAGGAGGACGAGCCCCTCATGATCCTGGAGGGGACGGACGCTTCGCGCACGGCCATCTACATCAATGCGCCCGAGGGGGGCAAGGTCCGGGAGATCCTCATCGAGGAGGGCGATTTCGCCTACGAGGACGACGACCTGGTGGTCCTCGGCGATTCGGACAAGGACGACTGACCACCGCTCTGGCTAGACTGGGACCATCGCTTTCGATGAGGTGAACGATGGCCGTGGTTCGAGCCGAAATGGCGGGGAAGGTGCTGGAGCTGTGCGTGACGGAGGGCGAATCCGTCAGCGAAGACCAGGACCTCGTCATCATCGAGAGCATGAAGATGCAGATTCCCGTGGGCAGCCCCGAGGAGGGAACGGTCAAGAAGGTCTTCGTGACCGCCGACCAGTTCCTGAACGAAGGGGATCCGATCGTGGAACTGGGATGAGGTGCCTCGTGCGGACCAGGATGGGCGGTGAGGCCTCGCGTATCCCCGCAGGGGATACCGAGAAGATGCAGATTCCCGTGGGCAGCCCCGAGGAGGGAACGGTCAAGAAGGTCTTCGTGACCGCCGATCAGTTCCTGAATGAAGGGGATCCCATCGTGGAACTGGGCTGACGATGGAGATTCGCCTCGAACGCCTCCAGGGGGAGGACGAGGGCATCGTCCTCCTGGGGCTGGACCGGCCGGAGGCGAAGAACGCCCTGGGGCGCCGCCTTCTGGACGAGTTCCGGCAGACCCTTTCGGATCTGCGGTTCGATCCCTCCGTGCGCGTGGTGGTGATCCACAGCCGGGTGTCCGGGGTCTTCTGCGCCGGGGCCGACCTCAAGGAACGGGCCGCCATGTCCCAGCCCGAGGTCGCGGCGTTCGTCCATGGGTTGCGGAACGGATTCACGGAACTGGAGGACCTGCCTGTGCCCGTGATCGCCGCACTGGAAGGCGCGGCCTTCGGCGGCGGGTTGGAGCTGGCCCTGGCGGCAGACCTCCGTGTGGCCGGGGCGGAGGCGAAGCTGGGCCTGGTGGAAACCGCGCTCGCCATCATCCCTGGTGCGGGCGGCACCCAGCGCCTGCCCAGGCTCATCGGGACCTCCCGTGCCAAGGAGCTCATCTTCACGGCCCGGCGCATCGGCGCCGGGGAGGCGGGCCGGCTCGGTCTGGTGGACCGCGTGGTCCCGGCCGGCCAGGCCCTGGAAGCCTCCCTGGCCCTGGCCCGCGAGATCCTCCCGAACGGGCCTGTGGCCCTGCGCATGGCCAAGCTGGCGGTGAATCGCGGGAGCGGGCTGGACCGCGATTCCGGACTTGCCTTCGAGCAGGCCTGCTACGCCCAGGTGATCCCCACGAAGGATCGCCTGGAGGGGCTGGCGGCCTTCCGGGAGAAGCGCAGGCCCCAGTACAAGGGCGAGTGATGAGCCACTCCCATGGCCCCACCACCACCGGCCGGCTGGCCCTCAGTTCCCTCGTTTTCGGCGCGAACTTCCTGGTGCAGGGCCTCGGCGGCCTCTGGACGGGCTCCCTGGGACTGGTGTCCGACAGCCTGGAGAATCTGAACGACACGGTGGTCAACCTGCTGGCCATGGGCAGCATCCGGGTGGCCAACCGCAAGGAGCCGGATGATCGCTGGACCTACGGCTGGCACCGCCTCGAGATCTTCAACACCCTCATGGGCGTGATCCTCCTCGTGGTCCTGGCCGGGGCCGTGCTCTTCGAGGCCTGGGACCGCCTGAAGCATCCCCATCCCATCCGCCTGGGGTGGGCCATCGGGTTCTCCGGGGCGGGTCTGGCCCTGAATCTGCTGGCGACGTGGATCCTGATCCCCTCCACGGGATCGCGCCAGGAGCGCGACCTGAACCTTCGCAGCGCCTACCTGCACGCCCTGGGCGACAGCCTTGCCAACGTGGCGGTGATGGTGTCGATGGTGCTCATCCACCTCACGGGCTGGCGCTGGGTGGACCCCCTCCTGGCCGCTGCCATCGCGACCCTGATCCTGTGGGGAGCGGCGAAGCTCTTGAGGGACGCCCTGGACATTCTCATGCACCGGGCGGCCTTCGACCAGGAGCAGGCCCGCACGGAACTGCTCGGGCTCCCCGGCATCCTGGGGGTGGAGGATCTCCGTTCCTGGCGCGTCTGCAGCCACCTCACCGTCTGCACGGCCCACGTCATCGTGGCGGCCCAGCGGCTGGAGGAGACGGAACGCCACCTCCACGCCATCGAGCACCTGATGGCCGACCGCTTCGGGGTGCGCCACCTGACGCTCCATTTCGAGACCCGGGAGATGGCCGATCGCCACCATCACCGCTTCATCCACCAGCACGATGCGGACTTGCACGACCACGACCATTGCGACGGACACGACTGAGGCGGCTCGCGCCGCCTCAGATCCGTGTCGACAGCCGGCAGCTTCTAGTTACCCATGCCGTGCTTCTTCATGATGGCGGCCCGCTGGGTGTCGTACTCGGCCTGGGTGATGAGCTGGCCGTCGAACAGTTCCTTCAACTCCGTCAGCTCGTCCTTGAGGGACTTGGCCGGGGCGGCGGGGGCGGGAGCGGCGCCGGCCGGGAAGGAGGCCTGCGCCATCTGGCCAGTGGCCGCGCCCATCTGCTGGCCCATCATGTTGCCCATGCCGAAACCCAGGCCCACGCCCATGCCCATGCCAGCCACGCCGCCGGGGTTCTGGGCGGCCAGGGGGATGCTGTCGGCCACCTGCATCTGCGTGTAGGCGCCCATGACGGGGGCCATCATGCCCACGCTGGTGCGCTTGTCCATCATGGCCTCGACCTCCTCGGGGAGGCTGATGTTCTCGACGAAGAACTTGGAGAGTTCCAGGCCCATGGTCTTGAACTCGTCCTGGAGCTTTTGTCTCACCAGATCCGAGAGTTCATCGTATTTCGCGGCCAGGTCCAGGGCGGGGATCTTCGACTCGCCGAGCGTATCGGTGAAGCGGCTCATGATGGTCTTGCGCAGCTGCTCGGAGATGTCCTCCACCGTGTAGACGCCGTTGGTGCCCACCAGCTGCTTGAGGAAGGTGCCACTGTCCGCGACCTTGAGGGAGTAGATGCCGAAGGCCCGGATGCGCAGCATGCCGAAATCGGCGTCGCGCATCATGATCGGGTTCGAGGTGCCCCACTTCAGGTCGTTGTAGAGCTTGGTGGAGGTGAAGTAGGTTTCGGCCTTGAAGGGGCTCTCGAAGCCGTACTTCCAGCCCTTCAGATCCGCCAGGACTGGCAGGTTCTGGGTGGTCAGCGTGTGGGTGCCGGGCTTGAACACGTCCGCCAGCTGGCCCTCGTTGACGAAGACGGCCTCCTGGCTTTCGCGGACGACCAGCTTCGCGCCGTTCTTGATCTCCTGGTCCCGCACGGGGAAGCGCCAGGCCAGTGTGTCGTTGGAGTCGTCCAGCCACTCGATGATTTCAATGAATTGGGCCTTGCCCCAGTCCATCAGACCCATGTGGGTTTCTCCTCGCGGCATTGGCCGCATCCATGATTCTAGGGCGCGCTGTCAACTCGCGCCGGGGCATGTGTGGGAAAAACCGGTGAACGGTCGTCGGCCGCCGGGCGACCGTCTCATCCGCCCTTGATCATCCGGATCGAGGGGGCCTTCTCCCTGCCCTTCCCACCGGGATTGTCGATGTGGGTTTTGGTGTAGACGCTGCGGGTATCGCAGTCGATGACGCACCGCCAGCCCCGATCCTCGTTCGGCATGTGCACGTCGACCTCCCACCCGCCCGAGGCCCCGTTGAGCGGGATGCGTCGGGCGCTGACGGCCTTCCCCCCGGTTTCCTGCTCCGCGATCGTCTTGGCTTCCTTGGCCGTCCTCACCAGGCCGGAGGCGTGCTTCCGCGGTCTGGCCGTGCCGGCGGAGAGGATGAGGGCGGGGACCGAGGCGAGGGCCAGGGCCGGGACCAGAAAGCGTGTCTTCATGGGTGCTCCGGGATGGTGAGGCCGATTCTAGACCACGGTATCGCATGTCATCAACGGCCCGGATGCGGGAATGACCTCCCGTCCCTTTCGCCCGGGGGCCGGAATTCCCAACTTGTATGTTGTGAAGCTTTTTAATTGTTAACGCATGTATCTCTATTCCCATTTATTAAAATAATGTAGACACAGTGACTCAGAATCGATAGCCTCCTCTCCATTCTTTCCCATCTTCGACAGTTCGAGGTTCCAGGGCTCCAGCCCGGAATCCCGCGCGACCCCTCCAGGCGGTCCAGCAATCCGTCCTGCCACCGAGTGGTTGCCAAGCATTCCTGGCTTTCCCCCCCGGGGTCCGGTCGATGTCGGCCAAGCCCTCCCACCCACCCCCCCCACTCACACAGGAGGTTTCATGCATTTCGCTTCACGACTTCGCCTTGCCGCGGCCCTGGCCGCCGCATGCGGACTGGTTGCTCCCCTCGGTGCCCAGCAGCCCGGCGCCCCGGAGATCATCCACCACCGGGTGAATCCCAATGAGAGCGGCCCCCACGTCGCCTTCGGCGCGGCGCCCACGGCCGGTTCCACCAGCGCGTTGACCGCCCCCCTGAAGTACCACGGCGGCCCCGTGTTCAGCACGCCCACGGCCTACATCATCTGGTACGGCAACTGGGCGCAGTCCAACGGCACCGACACCGCCTCCGGCCAGCAGATCGTCACGGACTTCTTCAACGCCATCGGCGGATCCCCCTACTTCAAGATCAACTCCACGTACGTCGGTTCCTCCAACTCCATCTCCGGCAATGTGACCTACGGCGGCGTCACCAGCGTGGCCTATCCCTACGGCGCCAGCCTGACGGACGCCAACATCCAGTCCATTGTGGCGGACGCCATCAACAGCAAGGCCCTGCCGGCCGACACGAACGGCATCTACTTCGTGCTGACCTCCTCGGACGTGGCCGAGTCCTCCGGGTTCTGCAGCCAGTACTGCGGCTGGCACACCCACGGCACCATCAACGGGTCGGACATCAAGTACGCCTTCATCGGCAACGCGGCCCGCTGCCTCACCTCCTGCGCAGCCCAGAGCGTCGGGCCCAACGGCAACGCGGGCGTGGACGGCATGGTCTCCGTGCTGGCCCATGAGCTGGAGGAGGCGACCACCGACGCCGATGCCAGCGCCTGGTACAACCGCCGGGGTTCCGAGAACGGCGACCTGTGCGCCTGGACCTTCGGGACGACCTACCAGGTCGCCAACGGGGCCTATGCGAACATGAAGCTGGGCACCCGCGATTTCCTGATCCAGCGGAACGTGACCATCCGTTCCAACGGCCAGTTCTGCTCGCTGGTGCAGTAGTCTTTTCCACGCGGGGCCACCGGCGGGCATGAATCCGCCGGTGGCCCTCTCGCTCCTGGTCTTCACGGTTCCCCCTTCCCAAGACCGTCTTCCCGGGCTTTCCATGATCCTGACCTCGCGCACTGCCTGCCTTTCCTTCCTCCTGTGTTTCGCTGCCGCGGTGTCCCCGTCGAGGGCCCAGCAGGCCGGTAGCGGGCGGCAGGCGCCTGCGCCCTCCCTGCAGCAGCAGGTGGACGACCTCAAGGCAGGCCAGCGGCAGATCCTCGAGGAACTGGGAGCCATCAAGGCGCTCCTGAAGGAACGGAACGCGGAGGGCTCCCCTTCCGTTCCCAAGGCCGGTGCCCGGCTCTCCGTCAATGTCTTCGGGGAACCCTTCAAGGGGGCCGCCGGCGCCCGGGTCGCGATCCTGGAATACTCGGATTTCGATTGTCCCTTCTGCGCCAAGTACTCGACGGGGATCTTCCACCGGATCGACGCCGAGTACATCCAGACGGGGAAGGTGAAGTACTTCTTCCGGGATCTCCCCCTTCCGGTGCATCCCCATGCCCAGTTCAAGGCCCAGGTGGCCCGGTGCGCCGGGGAGCAGGGGAAGTTCTGGGAGGCGCACGACCGCCTGTTCGCCGACCAGCGCCCCCTCGACGAGGCCTCCCTGGCCCAATTCATCAAGGGCCTGGGTCTGGATGCGGCCTCTTTCAACGCCAGCCTCGCCAGCGGCAAGTACGCCGAGAGTATCCGACTCAGCGTGGCCAGCGCGGAACGGATGCAGATCAACGGCGCACCGGCCTTCCTGTTCGGAACGCTCGGCGCGAATGGCCAGGTGCTCGGCGTGACCAGGGTGATGCTCGGCGCGGAAAGCTACGACGCGTTCAAGGCGATCCTCGACGAGCTCCTGGGCGCTTCGGGACCCGTGGCCGCGGCGGCGCCTGCGGCCAGGACCGCGGGGACCTCAACCTGCGGCTAGATTCGGCGCTCACTCCTCGGTCAGACCCAGGCTCCGCAGGATCTCAGCCTGCTCGCGAGGACGCTCGATGCGCTCGCCCTCCCGACGCAGGGTCCTTAGACTCAGGGCGCCATCGGAGAAGCCCAGCAGCACACCCTCGGGTGTCGACCGGAAAGCCCCCTGCGGGCAGGTCGCGGCACTGGGAAGGGCCCAGGCCACCTTCACCGAGCCGAGGCCAGTCTCCAGGAAGGCGTTGGGCCAGGGATCGGCCACGGCGCGGATCTGGTTGAAGGCCTCCTGGACGGTCATGGAGAAGTCCAGCCGGGAATCCGCGGGTTTCCGGCCGCCGAAGTACGTCGAGGGCCCCAGTGTCCGCTGATTGATGCGGCGGATGGTGCCATCCACCAGCCCGGGGATGGCCTCGCAGACCAGGGCGCGGCCCGCATCCGCGGCCTTCCGGGTCAGGCTCAGGGCCGTCTCGTCCCAGTCGATGGCCATCCGGGCCTGGGCCACGATGTCCCCGTCGTCCGGCTTGGGTGTCATGGCGTGGAGGGTCACGCCCGTTTCCGTCTCGCCCTTCACCAGTACCCAATTGATGGGAGCCCGGCCGCGGTACCTCGGCAGCAGGCTGCCATGGAGGTTGTAGGCGCCAAGCCTGGGAAGAGCCAGGAACCGGGCCTGGATCATCTCCCGGAAGTAGAAACTGAAGAGGAAGTCCGGGTTCTGGGCGCGGATGGACTCGAAGACGCCGTCATCGTTGAAGGACGGGGCCCTGTGGACGGGGATCCCGCAGGCCTGGGCCACCGCGGCGGGGGGCGTGAACCACCGTTCGTCTTCTCCCTGGGCGTAAGTGTAGAGGGCCAGCACGCGCACGCCGGCCTCGAGCAGCCCCTCCAGTGCGGCCGTTCCCACGCTCGAATAGGCGCACACGACGGCGGTGGGGGATGACATGCTGCCTCCGGGAACTCCCAAGCATCTCATAACCAATTGAAGTTCCTGTCCGTAGACCTATGTTGGATGCGGAGTCCACCGTGCGCCAAATCATCCTCGCCTTCCTGATCGGAATGACGTGCCTGGCCGCGGGAGAGGACCCCTTCGCGCCACCCCCTGAACTCCAGACCTTCGCCCGGAAGCACACCCTCATCGAACTGGGCACTCCGGCCAAGGCCTCCGCCCTGCTCAAGGCCTTCTTCGCCCCTGTGGAGGAGGGCGGCCTGGGGATGGTGTACGACAACGAGTACACCCGGACGGTGAAGGAGGCCTGGCGGGACCGGAAGGCGAACTGCCTGTCGCTCACGGCCCTCTACATCGCCGCCTGTCGGACCATCAACCTGGAGGCCCGGTTCGGCGAATCCCTGCGCATCAGCCGCTGGCGGAGGGTGGGCAGCACGATCCGATATGAACGGCATGTGGTGGCCGTGGTCCCCTCCGGCAACATCGGCCAGGAGCTGATCGCGGATTTCCTTCCGGAGATGCGACGGGGCTCCCAGCTGGTCGCCATCCTCCCGCCGGCACGGGTGCTGGCGCTCTTCCACAGCAACCGGGCGGTCGAGCTGCTGGAGGCCCTGCGGCCGGTCGACGCCATGGGCGAGGCGAACCTGTCCATCGAGGTCGATCCCTCCTCGGGCGTGGGCTGGAACATTCTGGGCGTGGTCCAGCGGGAGCAGGGCCAGGACAAGGATGCCGAGGCGTCCTTCCGCAAGGCCCTGGCCGTGGATCCGCAGGACGGATCAGCCTGCGGGAACCTCGAGACCCTCCTGCGGGCCGAGGGACGCCTGGCGGAGGCGCAGACCTTCCGGGACCGCGGCCTGGAGGTTCGGAAGCATGATCCCTATTTCAACGCCTTCCTCGCGGACGAGGCCCTCACGAACAACGAGTGGGGGGAGGCCTCCAAGCGCATCAAGATGGCCATCCGGCTGCTGCCCCAGGAGCCGGACTTCCACCTCCTCCAGGCCCGCGTCTTCCTGGCCGAGGGCAAGACCAAGGACGCCATCAAGGCGCTGGAACGCGCCAAAAAGTGGGCCAGCCCCGAGGAGCAGTCCCGGTACGACAGCAAGATCTCACTGCTGAAGGGGAAGGACGGGTAGTCGGGGCCTCAATTCGCCTCGAGTTCCGCCAGGCGGGTCTGCGCGTCTGCGCTCTCAGGGTGGTGGAGAAGGCACTCCCGCAGGTAGCGGCGGGAGCCCTCGGGATCCTGGAGCTCCCTGCGGGCCTCCGCCAGCTGGATGAGGGCTTCCTCGGACTGGCTGTCGGCCTGCAGGGCCTGCCGCCAGTGGCCTTCCGCCCGCTCCCACTCGCCCAGTTCGGCGCAGGCGTGGCCGGCATCGAGGAGGTGGCGCAGGTGGAGGGGTTCCATGCGGGCGGCCCGCTCCAGGTCCTGCCGGGCGGGGAGGGGATCCCCCAGGTTCGCGAGGGCGAGCCCCCGGAGGTGCCAGAAGCCGGACCGGGAGCGGGCCGCTTCGCCGAGGCCATCCAGGAAGGGCAGCAATGCCTTCCAGGCTTCCATTCCCGCCAGGCAGTCTGCCTGCAGCATGAGCAGGTCCAGGTCTCCGGGGCGATCCTGGAGGCGCCCGGTGACCTCCTCGTAGGCCGCCTCGTACTCGCCCAGAGCCACACGAAGCTGGAGGGCCAACGGGGGCTGATGGTCCCCCCGGTGTTCCGGCGGCACCTTGGTCAGCAGTTCCCACGCGAATTCCGGATCGTCCTCCCACCAGAAGGCGAACTCGGCCCGCCGCAGATGCCACTCATGGCGAAGCACATCCCCCTCAGGACCCTCGGAAAGGAGTTCCCAGGCTCGCTCGAGGCTCCCGAGGGCATCCCCATCCCGCCGCTGCTCGAGGGCGACCTGGTAGCGTTCCATCCAGAGCCGGAAGGCCCCGGGCAGGCGAATGACGCCGGCCTCCACGGTCTGCCACGCCCCTTCCAGGTCGCCCAGGCGCCGGCGGGCCACGCTCTCCGCCAGCCAATGCATGGGATGGTCCCGGAGTTCGGCGGGCACCCGTCTCACCAGGGCCAGGGCCTCGAGCCAACGCTCGTTCCGAAGCAGGTGGAAGGCCGGTGTCGCCCGGTCCCAGGGCAGTCGGGGGTCCCCGTGGCGATCCACGAGCAGCCTCAGGGCGCGGTCCGCAAGGTCCTCCTGGCCGTGGTTGAGGCCCGCCAGCATGAGGTCCTCCAGGATCATCGGATCCTCTCCGGCGAGGGGGAGGGCCTCTGAAAACCGGGTCCAGGCCTGCGGAAGGAAGGCATCGGTGGCCCTCCGGAGCAGGAGAATGCCCTGCAGGTGTCGAAGCCGGGGCAGGTGGGGGGCCAGGCGGATCAGGCGGTCGCCCCAGGCCAGGCGGCGGTCCGAGGGGCGCTCGGGCACCTGGCGGAAGAAGGGGGCCACAAGGATCCGCTTCCAGAGCGGGAGGCGCGCCAGTTGGGCCTCCAGGTGGTCCAGCCAGGCCTGGTCACGATGTCCCTGGGCGAGGTGGACGGTGCCTCGCAGGAGTTCGATGCGGTAGCCCAACTCACCGGAGAGGCGGATCCGCCGGGGAAGGGCCTCCAGCACTTCGCCGGGGGTCGCTCCGGAAGCCCAGGCGGCCTCGGCCCGGTCCAGAACCCGGCGTCCCCAGACCTCCGTCAGGATTCCGCGGAGCCAGATCCCGAGGACCAGCCCCAGGAGGATCGTCTCGAGGAGCCCTGTCCGGAAGGCCGGATCCAGGTCCCCCAGCAGCACTACCGCCAGGATCGCGATTAGCAGGAGGCTGGCCAGGATGCGAGCGGCCGTCAGGAAGCGGTTCCACATGGGAACCAGTATGCAACGAGGCGCGGGCGAGTTCGGGGGAGGCTAGACCTTGTTGACGTTCGCGGCCTGGGGGCCCTTGGGACCCTGCACGGCGTCGAAGCTGACGCGCTGCTTCTCCTCGAGGGTGCGGAATCCCTTGGTCTGAACCGCAGAGTAGTGGACGAAGATATCGGGCCCACCTTCATCAGGGGTGATGAAGCCGTACCCCTTCTCGGCGTTGAACCACTTGACGGTGCCTTCGGACATGACTTTCTTCCCGGGGACGCGCCCCTTTGCCTGGAGGGTGATCGCGCGGACCGGCTCCAGGCGAGCAGGTCGCGGGGGCTTGCGCTCCGGAATCAACGGGAACCCCGATGGGTATCCCTCTTCCAGCTTCTCGGCCGGGGGGCCGGCAGTGGATGTATGGCTGGGATTCTAGGTGCGGGAATTGGGGTCATCAAGACCCAAAAAACAGAAAGGGCCCCGCGGATGCCGGAGCCCTTCCTGGGTGGAGATCCGCGGGGAGCCCCTGCGGATCAGTTGCCCTGCTGGATTTCCTTCGCGATCACCAGGCGCTGGATCTGGTTGGTTCCCTCATAGATCTGGAGGAGCTTGGCGTCGCGCATGCACTTCTCGACGAGGAACTCGCGGCTGTAGCCGTTTCCGCCCAGGATCTGGACGGCATCGGTGCTGACCTCCATGGCGGTGTCGGTGGCGAAGGTCTTGGCGATGGCGCTCTGCTTGGAATTCTTGATGCCGTTGTCGGTCATCCAGGCGGCCTGCCAGGTGAGCAGGCGGCTGGCCTCGATCTTCTTGGCCATGTCCGCCAGCATGAAGCTGATGGCCTGGTTGGCGAAGATGG
>Ga0208789_1000563_pt1 | contig 32422 bp, 34 predicted proteins | sample Methanotroph_Enr_FD_187368 | JGI IMG/M metagenome (GOLD analysis project Ga0208789, IMG submission 187368) | Enriched soil microbial communities from Old Woman Creek wetland in Ohio, USA - Methanotroph_Enrichment_5 (SPAdes) (version 2) | ecosystem: Environmental > Terrestrial > Soil > Wetlands...
TAGCTTTATCTTGTTTTTCTTCGTGCCTTCGTGGTGAATTAATTAATCGACTTACATATATTGATTGAGTAAATGGACTTCCTGTTTTAAGTTGAAATCTAAGCGCTTTTCGCTCTAGGCTTGTTTCTGGTTTGATTGCCGCCGGGTTTGCGAGCTTGATTTGAGTTTCTGCTTGGACGCGGGCCGCGCGGTGGTTCTGGCGGCATCGGCGGCGCAACTGCGGAAGCCTCAAAGCCGGCAATTTGTTCGCGTTTAATCTCTTTCCCGATCAGTCTTTCAACTAAGCGCAAATTATTGTATTCGTCGTGGGATACCAGCGATATGGCTTGGCCTTCCTCGCCTGCGCGCCCGGTTCGACCGATTCTGTGCACGTAATCTTCCGCCGCGCGGGGTAGCTCAAAATTGACCACATGCGGCAACAGGTTGATGTCGATGCCGCGCGCCGCTACGTCGGTCGCTACCAGCACTCGGATTTCACCGCCTTTAAAACCGGCCAAAGCACTGGTTCTGGCGCCCTGGCTTTTGTTGCCGTGTATCGCGGCGGCCTTAATGTCAACCTTGTTGAGTTTTTCGGTGAGCCGGTTCGCGCCGTGTTTGGTGGTCGTGAACACCAACACCTGCTGCCAATTATTTTGTTTTATCAGGTGGCAAAGCAGTTCGGTTTTGTCGGCTTTATTCACCAGATAAGCGATTTGCTCAACTAGTTCCGCTGCGGTGTTGCGCGGGGCGACTTCGATTTTTATCGGGTTAACCAGAAGTCCCGTGGTGAGCTTGCGTATGTCTTCGGAAAAGGTTGCCGAAAACAGCAGGTTTTGGCGCTTTTTTGGCAGCAGGGCGATAATTTTGCGGATGTCCCGGATAAACCCCATGTCCAGCATGCGGTCGGCTTCATCCAGTATCAGCGTTTCGACTTGATCGAGTTTTACCGCGTTTTGACCGACCAGATCCAGCAAGCGTCCGGGCGTGGCGACCAGTATATCGACGCCGCCTCTTAAGCGCATCATTTGCGGGTTGATTTTTACCCCGCCAAACACGACTTCGGATTTTAAACGGGGATGCAAATGCGCGCCATATTTGTTGACCGATTCGCCGATTTGCGCGGCCAGCTCTCGGGTTGGTGTCAGTATCAATACCCTGACAGGTCTGTTGTTGGTATAAGCTTTTTGCGATAGACGATGCAGGATGGGCAGGGTGAACCCTGCTGTTTTGCCTGTTCCGGTCTGTGCCGCAGCCAGGACATCGTGTCCGCCTAAGACGGCAGGAATGGCTTGCGATTGGATCGGGGATGGCGTGGTATAGCCCGCATCAGCAATGGCGCGTAGCAATGGGTCGGATAAACCGAGGGTGGTAAATGGCATATTAATTAGTGTCTCAATAAAAGGTTGCTGCCGACTAAGGTCTTACAGCTTTGTGAAAAGGGTGTAGAGGGAGTCAAATAAAAAACGCGTCAAGAACAGTAGCCAAGTTGATTGCAGTAATGTTGGCGTTTTGATGGGTATGGCGTTAGGTGAAATCTATTGTCGCGGATAGTGTTTGTAAGAGTTAAGTGGTGCCCCGAGGCGGATTTGAACCACCGGCCTGTCCCTTAGGAGGGGACCGCTCTATCCTGCTGAGCTATCGGGGCAAAAACAGAACTAATTCTACCATAGATGGCTATTTAATTCATTTGTTCTATGGAGCGCACAGATAAGTCGAAAGCAAGTTTGGATTGTCGGACCGCGCGTCAGCTAGGTAATGGGGAGTAAAGGAATCAGGTCTTTTTTGCCGAGCTTCAATAATGAAGGCGGCACAGGCGGCGCGGCTGTTTTTGGAAAGAATATGAAGAAGTACGACAGTGACTATACCGAAATCAGGCTGTGGCTATAACGGTCACTTTGGGCTGAACCATCGGAGCCATAGGTATTTGCAGAGTCCGGCTTGCCTTTTAAAATATCCAGTGAGCGTTTGGTGTGGCGAGACAAAAGATCGACGCCAGCGCCGTTTTGTTCGTTCAGGTCTCTGCATTCTGCGCAGATAAGCATAAGCTGCGCCCAGTTGCTGATTGACGCGGCGGGCGACAAGCCCGCTGTTTCTGCTCGTTTAAAATATTCCTTGATGCTTTCCTGACCGTTAGACAGCTTTTCGGTTGCCAAAACTTGAGCGAGTTGTGCGTTGAACTGGTCCAGCTGCGCAACCAGCTGTTTTTTATTGGCGGCGATAGTAATAATCTGCTCAGCTTGCGGCGTTTTTTTTAAGGTGTCAGCCTCTTGAGTGAGTTCAAGATGAAGCTGCTGCGCCAATTGCAGTGCATTAAGAATTAGCTGTTCCGTAACAGGATATGTTTTTTCTATCATTGTTGCGCGCTATTATCTTGGGACAGCAATTTTTCAAATTGAATTAATTTCTTTGCAACTTTTTCCGCATTGATTGAATAGCTTCCATCAGCAAGCGCTTTTTTAATGGAATTAACCCGCTCAATATCGACGGGTAACGCAGAAGATGGGCCAAAGGCCTTTTTTATTTCCTGCGTTGTGGCTGTCAGTGCCACGCTGTCGGTTTTTTCTGTGTTTGTTGTTGTAACGGCAACTTTCTTCTCACCCTCGACGCCAGCTTTTGGCGGCGTTTTAATCGGTATCGGGCTATTTGCTTTGCCGGTTATTTGGATAGCCATGTCAAACTCCTTAATCTCTTTTTCATTTGAAATTTATATCGGCAGCGCGGCAAAAAACTTTAATTGTTTATTTAATAAATTTGGGGATGTGAGTTTAATAATTGACGGCGACCAATCCAGGCTCGACGACTGTTGCATTAATGATGCGTCCCGAGTTCTGGTTTTTAACCTGGATCCGTTGTCCTTTAGTGCCGTCCATCATCGCTATTCCGCTCATTTTGATAGAAAATTCCGATTTTGTGGTGCTGATAACAACTTTATCCCCCCTTTTGATGAGTTTGGGTTCGGCAAGATTGTTTAAGCGAAGAATAGTTCCGGTATCTAGTTGGCGTGTGACCAGTTTATTTTCAGCTTGTTCTATTTGGGTGACAAAATCCTCCCTGAGGTTGGACACGTCTCTTTTTTCAATAGCAAGATGTTGCCGGGTAATGATTTCGCCGCGCTGTATCGGTTGAGATAAGACCACGACCATTTGATAAGTTTTAATGATGGCCGAAGTAAAAATAGACCACTTTTTTTCCGCATTATTACAACGCACGCCTATCGTTGTTCTTCCCGCCTTGATTGTCGCATTGGTTGTGAACGCCTCCAGCGGTTCGGCGCATTGCGGCAGATTCAATCGGTTGTCTAATGGAACCAGGCTCACTTCATTTTCTCCCGGCAGGTTTATATTTTGCGCAATATAAGCCTTAACGGCCTCGGCAATAGATTCGCGCGATTGCGAACCTTGTTCCGCTTGAGCCGTAGAGAAAAAAACAAAGGCCAATACCAACATCAGCGGAGTATTTTTTATCATCATTAATATCTGTGTCATATCTTAATGTAAGTTATCAGGTATGAATGATGCAAGGTTATTTTTTGAAGGTCAGTCAATTTATTGACATATTACATTACCCATCTGCTGAACTACTGGATCGTTATTTATTGGCGGCTATTTTTTGCCGAGCTATTCAGAATATTTTAATCGCAAGCCAATGATAGATAAGATACAAAATAACTGGAATATTCTTATCTATATGATTTTAAATTAGTTGTTAGTTAATGGCATATGCCGTGCTTTTGTTTTTGTACAAGTAATCAGCGAGGCAACTATCATGGCTATTAATTTTGACACGGCACTTGGCATTGAGCCTAAGGCACTGGCTTTCCGAGAAAAACGGGGCGAGATACTGGCTGCTAATTTAGCAAATGCAGATACGCCCAACTATAAAGCGCGAGATATGGATTTTAAGTCGGTTTTAAAACAAAGCATGGTTTCAGGGGTGAGCATGGAACGCACCCATGCCGGACATATCGCACCGCAACAACCGGTATTTGCAGCTAATGTAATGTACCGGAATCCCAATCAAGTGTCACTCGATGGTAACACCGTCGAAGCTCAAGTTGAACAAGCTAAATACGCCGAAAATGCGGTGCAATACCAGGCCAGTTTGAGGTTTATCGGTGAAGAATTTTCCGGTCTGATGACCGCCGTAAGAGGGCAATAGCCATGACTTTAAGTATATTTGATATTGCCGGCAGCGGCATGAATGCCCAGTCGTTAAGGCTTAACCTGGTAGCGAGTAATATATCGAATGCGAACAGTGTCGGCAGTAATGAAACTGACGTTTACAGATCCAGGCAGCCGGTATTTGCCGCTGAGTTAAAAAACCTGATGAATAAGCAAGATGCCACCAGCAAGGTGAATGTGCTGGGTGTGGTCGAGAGCGATAGTGCTCCTATTATGGAGTATGCCCCGAATCATCCTATGGCGAATAAAGAAGGTTATATCTTTAAATCGAATGTTAATACGGTTGAAGAAATGGCCAATATGATGTCGGCATCACGCTCCTATCAAAATAACGTAGAAGTTCTAAATACGGCAAAGCAGATGATGCTTCAGACTTTAAAAATGGGACAGTAAGGGGATAAAGAAATGACTAGTGTAAATACAACAAATCCGTATAGCAGCTTAACCGGCACCGCCACCACCTCCTCCACATCAGGGGCGGCAGCAACGCCTAAACAAAATTCCTTAGGGCAGGCTGAGTTTTTAAAATTAATGACCACGCAAATGACCCATCAAGACCCCACGAAACCAATGGAAAATGGTCAATTTTTAACGCAAATAGCTCAGTTCGGGACTGTGTCCGGCATCCAGGATTTGCAAAAGTCATTTGGTGATTTTGCCAATTCAATTAACTCGAGCCAAGCTTTGCAGGCAACCAGCCTGGTGGGACGATATGTATCAGCGCCGGGGACGCAGGGCTTGCTGCAAGTCGGGGGCAATATATCGGGTAATATTGAGTTAACGGGCAGTGCAAGCAATGTGAAGGTCACAGTAACCAATGCTACTACCGGCGAAGTTGAACAAACGGTGGATATGGGCCCTCATAGCGCGGGAAAAATACCTTTTACCTGGGACGGCACAAATTCAAATGGCGTCATGGCCAGTCCCGGCGTGTATAAAATTGAAGCGACGGCGGGAATCGATGGCAATAATACCGCATTGGTGACTGACATCGACTCGAAAGTTGACAGTATCACTATGGCCAGTGGCACCACTGGAATGAAAGTTAATCTGACCGGATTGGACAGCGTTAACTTTAGTGATATTAAACAAATTCTTAATTAGGATTGGGGGTGTAACATGGGTTTTGCAACAGCATTAAGCGGCTTAAAAGCCGCATCAACAAGTTTGCAGGTAACCGGCAACAATATTGCCAATTCGCAAACCACCGGTTTTAAAGAATCGCGGGCAGAATTTGCCGATGTCTATGCCAGCAGTATCGGTGGTGTCAGTAAAACCCAGCCGGGTGCAGGGGTCAGGGTTACCGAAGTGGCGCAACAATTTAATCAGGGTAATATTGAATCTACCCAAAACAGTCTCGATCTTGCGGTTAGCGGCAATGGTTTTTTTGTGTTGGCGGATAAGGTGAACCTGCCTGATCCTAATAAACCGAATGCAGCCGTGGACCCTTCAGTACCCAGTGCATATACTCGCGACGGCGCTTTTAAGTTAGATAGTTCGGGTAATGTCGTTAACAGTGAGGGCAAGTTTTTATTGGCTTTTGCGGCTAACGGTACTACCGCGGCGGCGGGTTTTAGTGTCGGCGTTTTTAGACCGTTGACGATTGATACTGCCCAAGGTTTGCCCAACGCTACCGCAAATATTGATATGAAATTGAATATCAACGGGGCTGCCAGTGTGCCGTCAAATTCAGTGTTTAGCCCCACAGATCCTTTATCCTATAACAATACGACGTCGATCACGACCTACGATACCCAGGGGAATGCGCATATTGCATCGACCTATTATGTGAAAACACCGGTGGCTAATGCATGGGATGCTTATTTGTTTCTCGATGGTTACGGCATTACCACGGGGGGGCCTGCAGTGCCCCCGGCAGCAGCGCCTGCATCGACAGTGGCAGGATCACTTAATGCGCCGGGACTACCGGTACCGATGACTTTCAATGCATCAGGATTGCTTTCTGGAGTGGGTGCTCTTGCCGCCCAGACTATTTCTACTACGGCCATGACGGCGGCGACTACAGCGGTTACCGATACCGCTGCGGCATCTGCTGCGGCGGCGGCCGCCGCCGGGGGGGCGGTAACATGGCCGCCGGCGGTGGGGGCTACTGGTCCAGCCTTAGCCGCAACCGCTCTTACCAAAGCCCAGACGGCTTCAACATCCGCCGCTGCTTTGGCCGCCGCTGCTTCTGCGGCTAATAGCACGTCCGGTGCCGCTGCTTTATGGTCAGCGGCAAAACTAGCTGCTACGACTGCTGCTACATCTGCCACTGCATCTGCTACTGCTGCCGCTGCGCTTGTTGCTACACCTACTGCGGCTAATGCTACTGCCGCCGCGACCGCCGCCGCTACTGCCGCTGCTGATGCGGTTACTGCCCAGACTGCGGTTACTACTTATAATGCCGCTGTTGCTGCTGCCGCTGTCGGGGCTTCGACAGCAACTAAGGTGGATTTTGGATCTATTAATTTAGCGCTGATTAATCCCAGCACCAGCGTTAGTCCAATGGCATTTGATGTGGATTTTTTTGGCAGCACCCAGTTCGCTACGCCTTTTAGCGTCAACGGCTTGAAGCAGGATGGTTTACCTGCGGGCAACTTGACCGGCATTGATGTTGACGGCACAGGCGTGGTGTTTGCAAGATACAGTAATGGCGGTTCCAAGGCTTTAGGGCAGGTGGCGCTGGCGCGGTTTCAAAGCAATCAGGCATTGGCCAAATTAGGCGATACTACATGGGCCCAGACTTCAAATTCCGGGCAGCCTATTTATGGTGCGGCCGGCGATAATAATTTCGGGACTGTTCAATCGTCAGCGCTGGAAGGTTCCAATGTGGATTTATCTGCGCAGTTGGTTAAATTGATTGTCGCACAGCAGGCTTATCAGGCTAATTCACAAAGCATTACCACTGAAAAAACCTTGATAGAAACTATTTTGCGAGCATAGTTAGCTATTGGAACGATGTTTGCTTGTATTTTGTTTTAAGGTTTTGATTTTAAGGTAAAGGGGGCAGTTATGGATCGTAGTTTATATATTGCAATGAGTGGCGCCAAACAGTCGTTACAGGCGCAAAACTCAAACGCCAATAATTTGGCGAATATGCAGACGACCGGTTTCAAATCTGATTTGGAATGGTTCCGCAGTAGACCCCTAACGGGAGCAGGTTACCCCACTCGGGTTTACGCCATGATAGAAAAACCAGGAACCGATTTTACCCCCGGCGCCATGCAGACGACAGGTCGTGATCTGGATGTGGCGATCAATGGTGAAGGATGGATTGCCGTTCAGGGAGGGGATTATGACAGTAAGGAAGCTTATACCCGTGCCGGCGATCTGCGTATTATGCCGGACGGTTTGTTGAAAACCGGGGCGGGTTTGCAAGTGCTGGGACAAAATGGACCGATCACCATTCCTCCGGCAGAAAAGGTAACCATTGGTACCGACGGTACTATCAGTATTATTCCAATGGGTTCAGGTAACGCGACAACTACGGTACAAATTGGGCGGATCAAACTGGTTAAGCCTGACATGAAGGATATGGAAAAAGAAGGTGACGGCTTGTTGCATACTAAAAGCGGACAGCCGTTGCCACATGATGCTAGTGTCAGTTTGAATACGGGGGTTTTGGAGGGCAGTAATGTTAACGCATTTGTAGCAATGACCGAAATGATGGAGTTGTCAAAGAATTTCGAGCTGCAAAGCAAGGTGATGAAGACCGTAAATGAAAACTCTGCAATGAGCGCTAAATTGATGCAAATGGGATAGTAAACGCAAGTCAGGATTTATTCCCAGAAAAGCCGAGCTTCAGCTCGGTTTTTTTTTAAGCTGAGTTGGGATTCGGTGTTTACAAGTAAATGTGGCACGAACCATGCTTGACTTTAATTGAGACAATAAATTGGCACGAGGAAATTATCATGACAGAACGCTCATTATGGGTAGCTAAAACAGGTCTGGATGCCCAACAGACAAGAATGGCGGTTATATCCAATAACTTGGCGAACGTAAATACGACCGGTTTTAAAAAAGACCGGGCAATGTTTGACGATCTTATGTATCAGAATATTCGCCAAGTCGGTGGAGATACCACGCAAAATATTCAAGCGCCAACGGGGACATCGCTGGGAACTGGGGTTAAAACGGTTTCAACCGAAAAAGTTCATAGTCAGGGCAATGTTCAGCAAACAGACAATTCATTGGATGTGGCAATTAATGGCCGGGGCTTCCTACAAATTTTAATGCCGAACGGTGAGACCAATTATACTCGTGACGGCTCCCTTAAATTAGATTCGACGGGCCAGATGGTTACCTCAGGCGGGTTGCCACTGAACCCCGCGATCACCATACCGGCCGATGCGCTTAGTATCACTATTGGCACTGACGGCACAGTCTCTGTTACGCAACCTGGATCTACTACGCCGTCTGCGGTCGGTCAAATTCAGACCGCAAATTTTATCAATCCTACGGGATTGCAGGCAGTTGGCGACAACCTTTATCGGGAATCTGCGGCCAGCGGTCCGCCAATAGCGGGAACGCCGGGACAAGGAGAATACGGGACGTTAAATCAAGGCGCGTTAGAAACTTCCAACGTCAATGTGGTTGAGGAGCTGGTCAATATGATTGAAGCGCAACGGGCTTACGAGATGAATTCCAAGGCGATTTCAACAGCCGATCAGATGTTGTCCTTTGTGACGCAACAATTATAAGGTAGGAGTGGTGTCATGATAACTCAAAGACTTGGTTTTACGGTGAAGGGTGGCCTCTGTGTTATTGCAGCCGCACTGCCGCTGTTACAGGCCTGTACGCCGATACCACTCAGGGACCCTGCCTTTGCTCCGGTTGCACCGGCTGATTTGAGGCCGCCAGTACAAAACAGCGGATCAATCTATCAGTCCGGTTACGATACGCGCCTGTTTGAAGACCAAACGGCAAAAAGGGTCGGTGATATTGTGACCATTACACTGCTGGAGAGAACTCAGGCGAAAAAGGCTGACGATCTTAATACGAAAAAAGAAAACACGATGACAGCTGAAGCGCCCTCGATATTCGGCTTTGCTGCATCTGCCTTGACGGGGCAGAGTACTCAAACCTCACTGCAATCATCAAAAGAATTTAAAGGGACGGGCGCTGCCGATCAAAGCAACAGCTTAAGCGGCAATATTTCCGTTACGGTTGTCGATGTATTACCCAACGGCAATTTAAGTGTGCGGGGCGAGAAAAGGGTTACCTTAAATCAGGGGGATGAATTCATCAGATTGTCCGGAATCATCAAGCCGGTCGATTTAAGCTCAGCCAATATCATCACCTCAGACAAAGTGGCTGATGTCACCATTATGTATGTAGGCGAAGGCGCGATGGCCGATGCCAGTAAAATGGGCTGGTTGGCAAGGGTTCTTAATAGTCCTTGGTTCCCATTCTAATAAGGATAAGGATATGAACACAATACATAAGCACTCTCTTCTAATGTTACTGGCTGTGGTCTTGTTCAGCGGATCGGTTTGTGCTGAGCGTATCAAGGATATTGCCTCTATTGAGGGTGTACGCAGTAATCAGTTGGTCGGTTACGGTTTGGTAGTGGGGCTGAATTATGGAAAGGGCGACAAAACATTATTTACCGGACAAAGCTTGCGCAGTATGTTGACGCGTCTTGGCATTACCTTGCCTCCAGGCGTCGATCCAAAATCAAAAAATATTGCGGCAGTTGCCGTTCAGGCTGAACTGCCGGCATTTGCCAAGCCAGGCCAGATGATCGATGTTACTGTATCGTCTATTGGCGATGCAAAAGATTTACGGGGTGGGTCGTTATTAATGAGTCCGTTGAAAGGGGCAGATGGACAGGTTTATGCTCTGGCCCAGGGTAGTCTGATTGTTAGTGGTCTGAGCGCATCAGGCCAAGATGGGTCCAGCGTTACCGTCAACAATCCTAGTGTGGGCCGTATTCCCAACGGCGCTACCGTTGAGCGCACAGTAAACAACTCTTTTGCCGATGGCGATGCGTTGATTTTTAATTTGCACAGTTCGGATTTTACTACCGCCAACCGCATGGCGGAGTCTATTAACAAGGTATTGGGCGCTAATACGGCAAAGGCGATCGATGCAACTTCCGTTAGGGTTAGTGCGCCGGTTGATCCCAATCAGAAAGTGACCTTTGCTTCAGTGGTCGAAAATATGATGGTTATCCCGGATGATGCTCCGGCGCGTGTCATTGTTAACTCTCGCACCGGCACTGTCGTGATTAATGGTAAGGTCAGGGTGCAGCCTGCGGCCGTGTCTCACGGCAGTTTGACTGTCACTATCACCGAAGCGCCCCAGGTCAGCCAGCCGGGCGCATTTTCCAACGGCCAAACAGTTGTTACGCCAAAATCTAACGTCAAAGTGGAAGAAGACAAAAATCACATGTTTGTATTTAATCCCGGTGTTTCCCTGGATGAAATTGTTAAGGCAGTCAATGATGTAGGCGCAGCTCCCAGTGATCTGGTGGCTATTCTTGAAGCGCTAAAATCAGCCGGTTCCCTGCATGCCGAGTTAATTGTTATTTAGGCGGAGGTTGTTATGTTGAATGGTGCACAAAATGCCGATGTTTATACCGACTTTAACGGCTTGGCTAAATTAAAAAACCAAGCCAAACAAGATTCGCCGGAAGCATTGAAAGAAGTTGCCAAACAATTTGAATCAATTTTCCTGAATAACGTGCTTAAAAGTATGCGTGAAGCAAAGTTGGCAGACGGTGTTATGGATAACGACCAAAGCAAATTCTATAACGAGATGTATGACCACCAGCTAGCCGTGCATTTGTCGGGTTCTCCCGGCGTCGGTCTGGCTGACTTGATCGTCAAGCAATTGGGGCACGATAAACCTAAAAATGAGAAGCAGGATACGGAAGACTCTCTAAATAGATCCGCGGGAGTATCTCGTAGCGGAACAACTGAGCAGGTTCATGCCGCTAACCGGCAGAGCAGCGGCAAAATCAATCCTGCTGCCGGTTTTGTCGATGGGCAAGCGCAGGTCACCCCTTATATTCAGGGTAGCGGTCCGCTTGGTCAGATGACTGAGTTTCCGTTCGATAATGAGTACCCTATGAGCGGAGGATTAAAGGACGGTCAATCGCTGCCGATACAGTCGGCAGAAGAGTTTGTCAGACGCTTGCACCCCCTAGCCGTTCAGGCCGCCAAGGAGTTGGGCGTGGAGCCCAAGGTTATTTTGGCGCAAGCGGCGCTGGAAAGCGGCTGGGGCCGTTCGGTAATAAAAAACGGCAATGGCGACAACACTTACAATTTGTTTAACATTAAAGCCGATAAATCCTGGCAGGGCAAACAGGCGCAAGTGGCTACGCTGGAATTTGACCAAGGCATCGCTAAAAAAGTAAATGCGGGTTTTAGATCCTACGATTCATTCGAGGCAAGTTTTAAGGATTATGTAGGCTTTATAAAAAGTAATCCGCGTTATGGCGACGCCTTAAAGAAAGCGGGCAATGCGGAACAATATATGCATGAATTACAACGGGCAGGTTATGCAACCGATCCGAAATATGCCGATAAGGTAATGAGTATTTACCAGGGCAATACAATGGCCGACTTTGAGCCTGATATCATCATGGCGATGAATCAATGATTAAGTCAAATCCGCCATCTAATTATCAGAACAGGACGCTATCATGAGTGGACTATTAGCAACATCATTGTCAGGTCTGATTGCTGCACAGCGTGCATTGGAAACTACGCAACATAATATAGCCAATGTAAATACAGAGGGTTATAGCCGTCAGCGAGTGGAGCAGGGCACGAATATTGCCATACTTGGCAGAGAAGGATATATCGGACAGGGCGTAAACGTTAACAATGTTACGCGCAGTTACGACCAGTTTATTAATAAACAATTGAGCTCCAGTATCTCAGCATTCGGAGCAGTGGACCATTACCATCAGCTTGCCAGCAGTATTGATAATATAACGGCCGATCCCACTACGGGCATATCTCCTTCCATGGACCGTTTTTTTAATGCCATGAATGAAGTGGCGAATGATCCTACATCCATTCCTTCCAGGCAGGCATTATTGTCTGAAGCGGGTGTTTTAACGCAAAACTTCAATACGATGGGCGGCCGATTTGAAGAGATACGCACGCAGAATAATAACGATATGGAAGGCATGGTTAACGATATTAATTCCTTAGCCAAGTCGATCGCCGACCTTAATGTACAAATCGCATCAAATCTAGGTAAAGGACAAGGCATAAAACAGCCCAATGACTTGCAGGATCAGCAGGACCTCTTGATTACAAAGTTAGCCGCAATAGTTAACGTTTCAGTCGTTCCTCAGGCAGACGGCACGTCCAGTGTCTTTATCGGCAATGGGCAAGCGCTGGTTCTTAATGCCGGAGCTACAACATTTACCACGCTTCCTGCTCAATCTGCTCCCGGGATAACTGATGCCAACAAACTGGACATTGGAATTAAGACGGTCAGCGGCATTCAGGATATAACCAGCCAGATTACGGGAGGCTCGCTGGGTGGGGCGTTAAAATTCCGGGATGAAGTGCTGGATCCGGCACAGCAACAACTGGGCCGGGTTGCCGCCGGCCTGGCAATGGAGGTTAATGCAATTCATAAAAGCGGTTTTGATCTAAGCGGCGTAGCGGGATTGGATTTATTTAAATTTTCCGGTACTGGAATCCCCGTTATCCCAAGTACGCTTAATACCGGTAATGCAGTCGTTACGGCTAATTTCCAGAATGGCAATCCATTGGCAGCCGGAAGCCTTGATTTTAGCGATTATACCTTGAAGTATGTGAATGCCGGCGGCGGGGTTGATTACACCCTGACTCGGATTCGGGACAATCAGGTGATTAACCTTACGGCAACACCTACTGCTGTGGCGGGAGTTTCTACTTTATCGTTTGCAGCGACCCAGCCGGCAAATTTTAATCCAAGCGCTTTTGCGATGACGACCACCATATCTCCCGGAACCTTTACGCCGGCAGTTTCAAGCGGCACGGCGGCGATACCTCAGGATGAACAGATAGGCACATTTACGCCAGCTGTTTCCGCTGCTGCCGGGGAGGTATTCACCATGAATATCGACGGTATTCCCTTTACCTCCCAGACCAGCACGGCTGCCGGCAATACCGTGAGCAAAGCCAGTCTGGATACCGCACTGACGACCTTTTTTGCGGCCAATCCCGGATATCAGTTAGTTTCAGGTTCCTTTGCCACTGACAACCTGGTCCTGAGAAAACTCGACGGCACGGCCATTAACGTCAATATTACCAGTAACTATACCGCTCCTCCTGGCGCTTTCGCCGCCAATACCGTAATGAGTGCAGGTACGGCCGCAGTTCCTCCGACCGGCGGCCCCTTTACCCTTCAAGTCGATGGCCTGCAGATCTATAGCGAGGCGCCGTCGATTGGCGGTACGGTCACGAAGGGCGAGCTTGATGCCGCGTTGAATACATTCCTGACTACCGGGCCTGGAGCAGGCCTGTACTCTAAGACCGGGTCGTTTGCGACTAACGACTTGGTGCTCAGCAAGCACGGTACAGCCTCCACGCTTACTATCAGCAGTAACTTTAGCGGAGTCGGCAGCACTCCCGGAGCATTCTCCGGATCGCTCGTCGGCGTGACAGCTATCCCGGCGGGCATTGATATAACAGTCGATGCGAGCGGGGGTAAAACGATATCAGTCGGGGATACATCCGCAATTAAACCGACTTACGGTGCGGGGCAGGCAATTGGGGTCAATATTGACGATCCGAGAAAAATAGCGGCAGCCACCAATATAGTCGTTGACCCGACAACCAATTTGGCATCCGTTATCAAAGGGGCGATGCCCAGCGACAACAGAAATGCATTATTGCTGGCAGATTTGGGCAATCAATTGACTATGCTGGGGGGGAAAGGCACATTTAAGGACACTTATGGGCAAATTGTTTCCGGTGTCGGAACTTTGACGCGGGCAGCCGAGCTTGGTTCTTCGGCGCAGCAAACGTTATTAAATCAGGCAAAGGGAGATAGGGAAACTCTGGCGGGGGTGAATTTAGATGAGGAGGCCGGAAACTTGATAAAGTTTCAACAGGCATATCAGGCATCAGCACAATCGATTTCAGTCGCCAAAACCTTATTTGATTCTTTGTTAGGCGCAGTTAGATAGGAGCGATAGCTATGAGAATTTCAACAGCTTGGGCGCAACAACTTAGTGTTGATGCAATGGCCGGTCAACAAGCCAAATTGGCTAAGACGCAGCAGCAATTAAGCTCCGGACTTAAAGTGTCGGTGCCGGCAGAAGATCCGGCTGCTGCGGTAAGAATATTGGATTTGCAAGGGACGATTGCAAAAACAAATCAGTATCAGAGTAATATTGCTACGGCTCGCGGGCGCTTGAATATTGAGGATTCCGCCCTGACAACTTCAAATAACATACTGGATCGCGCAAAAGAGCTGACTCTGCAAGCTCAGAACGGTGCTCTAAACAGCAGTGACAAACTGGCGATCAAGACGGAAGTTGACCAGCTGATCCAACAATTGGCCGGGATAGCAAATACCAAAAATGCCAATGGTGAATATATTTTTGCAGGCAGTCTTTCGACAGCTCCTCCTTTTGTACAAAACTCGACAACCGGCCGATATGTTTATCAAGGCGGCCCGGATCAGCGGGTTTTGCAAATTGGGCCTGCCAGACAGGTTGCTGATGGCGATTTGGGTTTCAATGTGTTTCAAAATGTAAATTCGACCAGTCCGGCAGCTGATGAGAATGGCAAGCGCAGTGTTTTTGATACGTTAAAAGCTCTGTCTGATACGTTGGCTGCCCCTAACCCGCCCCTTAATGCCACTCCCGCCGTAATCACCGGCAACGGTCTTTTACGATATGGCTTAGATTATACTAATCCTTTGCCTGCAACTAAATTTGACTTGTCTGCCACTTTGCCGCCGTCAGTCCCGGTTAAGGTGACAATAGATCTGACCGGTAAAAAGTTTACCGGTGTGGAGGATCTTGCCGCCGAGGTTAACAAGCAACTTACAGCCGCCGTTGCGCCATCTCCTGTTGCTATGCAAGCGCGAAGCAACGGCAATAATATTGAGTTTGTATCAGTAGCCACAGGCGCTAAATCCAGCATAACAATCAGCGATAGCACTCCTGCTTCAGGTACATTTTTAGCGGATGCCGGTTTTAGTAATGGACAACACAAGATAGGGGCTGACCTGCCTGCGGCACCTGTTCAAAGTCAGCTTAACGACGTTTTAAGCGATCTTGGTTCGGCACAGGATAGTCTTTCGCAGGCACAAACCAGTGTCGGAACGAGGCTGAACGCTTTGGATGCTCAAGAATCCCAAAATGGGAAATTTGTGTTAGATACTCAGACAACGCTTGCAGGAACTCAAGATCTTGATTATGCCGCTGCAATCAGCCAATTTCAGCTGCAATCTACTGCCTTACAGGCTGCTCAACAGGCTTTTGGAAAGGTAAAAACATTATCGTTGTTTAATTATCTCTAGGCCGGGTTCGTTCTAGTGTTGATGTTCCATGGCGGGGATTGATACGTATCAATCCCCTTTTTTTGTCTGAAATCGGGCGCAGACTAGCATAAAGGTGAATCCGGTTTAAAAATCCACCTTTTGAAACGCTGGATTATGGGTAAATGACTTTGGGGGAGAAGTGGGCGGCGGGGTATTTAGGATCAAACTCGGTTGCTTTTTCTGCGGGCTTTTGGTCTGGGCATGTGCATTTGGCTGAAGATTTGGCCGAAACGGCGACTGAATCCTTGTCGATATAGACGACTTTAGGTTGGAAGTTTGCAGCAGGATATTTGTCATCGCTCTCAGCCGATGCGGTAAATGTAACCAACGCAAACACAGCGGTCGTCAATCCTAAGATAATTGTTTTTTTCATATGCTATTAACCTTGGGTAGTTTGTACAGCAAGCCCCGCTGGACAAATCGGCAGGATAGCCTGACGTGAATCCCCTATAGCAAGACTTGATGGATCAAGAGTATCGGGTATTTTCAGCGAATCTGCAACTGTTTTTAAAGCCGTAAACCGGTCACAAAAGTTGCTTTATTTCGGGATGGTTGGCAAGCAACTGTTGCCTGAATGATTCGACAGCAAGCTCATTGCCGCGTTCGCTTCGGGAGATCTGCACGACGATTTCGCTAACGACCCGCATCGGCGCTGCCGACAAAAATATCAGACGGTCGGCCAGGGCAATGGCTTCGCGCAGATCATGGGTGACAAATAAAACCGTGTGCGGACGCTGTTGCCAGAGTTTCAGCAGCAGTCCCCTGACTTGCCTTGCTGTCGGCGCATCCAGCGACACAAATGGCTCATCCATCAGCAACACTTCAGGATCGATCGCAAACGCCCGAATGATGGCGACCCGGCGGCTCATGCCTAGTGACAGCCGTTCAGGATAAGCATGTTGGGAAGCCGTTAACTGCATCACTTCAAGCAGTTCATCGATGGCATCGGGCGACTGATTGCCATCCAATGCCAGCTCAATGTTTTCCCTGACTGTCCGCCAAGGCAGCAGGCGCGGATTCTGAAAAATGTAGCCGATCTTCGGATGCGTGTGTTGTTGTCCCACCAGGATGTCGCCGTCGTAGTCATTATCCAGACCGGCAAGGATATTCAGCAGCGTGGTTTTGCCGCAGCCGGACGGGCCGACCAGACAAATGAATTCATTGGAATTTAGCGACAGTTTAAGATCGGCGATAGTCGGGTTTGTCGCGGACGGATAGGTTTTGCTGTCGATGCGGATTTGGATGTCGGTCATCTGCGCCACCGTAACGCTTTTTTATCCAGCGGTTTTAAAATCAGCAGTTCTATCAGCTGAATGACTGCAACAAAAGCGATCGTATAAGCCAGGATGCCGGCGACATCAAACAGTTGGAAGAACAAATGCAATTGATAGCCCATGCCGTTGCTGCGGCCTAATAGCTCAACCACCAGAATGATTTTCCAGATCAATGCCAGTCCCGAACGGGTTGCGCCCATCACAAACGGATGCAGTTGGGGCCAGATCACGTGAGCCAGCGTTTTGCGCCTGCCGAAACGGTAACAGCGCGCCATCTCCAGCAAGTCCTGATCCAATGCGCGCGTACCTTCGCGGATCGTGACAATGACGTTAGGCAGCTTATTGATAACCACTGCGAGTATTGCCGCCGATTCGACCAGGCCGAACCAGACATAGCACAAGATAATAGTGACCAGCGCCGGGACATTCAAGAAAATCACCAGCCAGTTGTCGAAGAACGCATCGAGTTTTTTGCTACGCCCCAGCACGATGCCGATGGCGCAGCCCAGCAGCATCGCAATAGTAAAACTGACCACCAGCCTGAGCAAGGTTACGCCCAAGTGAAACGGCAGTTGCCCCGAAACGCAGCCCTGCCAGAAAACCTTGGCGACAACTTCGGGTGTCGGCAAGGTGTTGCTGTTTAAATAGACGGCCAATCCCTGCCATATGGCTAAAAAAGCCAGCAAGGACAGGGTAGGTAATAATTTTTTCAGGTTAATCAAAACGTACCTACTCGGCAGTTAGAAAAATGGAACGCAGATGAATATGATGAACGCAGAGTGTCCAATAAAAATCTTATGTAATCATAATTATCAGCGTCATCGGCGTTCCATTAAATTTAATGGCTGAGTCGTTACTATTCAATCGACCAGAAGGTGCCGGGTTGCAGGTTTTCCGCTTGGCCTGTTAGCTCATTGTTACTTAGCTTGCGGAGCATCGTATAAATGCGGGCCGCCGCCAGCTGTTCCGCCTCGCCCCAATGCTCAATGTCGCCTTCGCAATAGCGCTGGCGTAACTGGCTTTGGGTGGGCGCATCTTCGGCCTTGGTTAACGGGAGGACTTTTTGCCAAGCGGCATCGGACGAACACAACTGGTTTTTAGCCTGCTTGCTGGCGTTGAAAAAACTGTTGATCGCCTGTTTATGCTCGTTCGCCCAGCTCTGCTTGAACACATAACCCAGGCTGGGCACATCTTCCTGAATTCCCAAGCCTTTTAAGATGCCTTTGCCGTCGATAATCTGGCGATAGCTTTCGGCTTCAAGGCGAGCGGCAAAGTGCCAGTAGGTGAGGGCTGCATCGACGCGGTTCTGCTTGATTTGCTCGGTGATCAGCGGCGGCGCGCCGAAGACTTTTTCCACCGAAGCATTCAGATCCAGCCGCTCTTGCCCAGCCAAGGCTTGCAGCAACAGCCAGTTTTTGTCCAGTTCGCCCCCGGCGATTCCCAGCCGTTTGCCTTTGAGGTCTTTTACCGAATGGATAGGGCTGTCTTTGGGTACAACCAACGCGCCCGAGGTATTCGAATACGGGTAGAAGGTGAAATCGGAACCGGTGGCGCGCAGCCTGGAAACCCAAATCCAGTCTGAGACAATCATGTCGACAGCGCCCGATTGCAACGCAATCTTGCCCGCTTCCGCGTTGGCTACGTGCTGAATTTCCAGTTGAAAATCGGCCTGCGGGTTATCCTGCAAAGCCGCTAATTCCCAGTCGACAGTGCCGAATGCCTGAACGCCGATGCGAATGACGGTTTTTTCCGCAGCATAACTGCCGCATGAGACAAACAGGCACAGGCTGATAAAAAAGGCATTAAATTTCATGAGCTATTCCGATGGCTAAACAAAGTCGCCTATTCTATCCGTACACAGGGCCGGGTGCGAGTAAGTTGATACGATGAGGTTATTTTTTAGCATCATTCACGATGGCTACGGTTTGCCAGCCGCCGCCCAGTGCTTTGTACAGGGCAATCAGATTGCTGGAAAGTGCCGACTCGCTGGAGATCAACAAACTCTGGGATTGATAAAGCGCCGTTTGGCTGGTCAGTACATCGAGAAACGCGGTCAAGCCCTTCCGGTAGCGTTCATCGGCTAATTGAACCGCCAGTTGGTTTGCTTCAACGGCTTTTGCCAGTGCTTTGTGCCGCTCCTGTTCTTTGCTGTAGGCGATCAACGCATCTTCGACTTCCTTAAACGCGGATAAAAGTGTGGACTGATAAGTCAGGAAGGTTTGTTCGAACTGCGCTTTTTTGCTGTCGATATTGGCGTTCAGCTTTCCCCAGTTGAAGATCGGCATGGTTATCGATGACGCTGCCGACCATGATTTTCCGATTGGGGTGAAGTCGGTGATGGTGGTGTTTTGCAGGCCGATGAATGCCGCCAGATTGACTTTCGGATACAGCTCGGCGGTGGCAACGCCGACGGACGCGTTGGCGACGGCCAGTTGCCGTTCGGCTCGGCGAATATCCGGCCTGCGCTGCAATAATTCTGAGGGGAGGTTGGTTATTACATTAGAGGCAACGGCTGGGGTAACGCCTTGCCGATCAAGACGGACGGCCAGCGCACCGGGTTCCTTGCCGAGCAATACGCTGAGTGCGTGTATCGACTGCTTAACTGCCGTTTCATAGTTCGGCAGCTGCGCCTCTGTCGTTGCAGCCTGGGCTTGTGCCTGAGTCACTTCCAGCATGCTCGCAAGTCCCGTCTGTTGCCGGATTTGCGTCAGCTCTTGAGTTTCCTGCTGCGCGTGCAAGTTTTCACGGGTTATCGCGACCAGTCGTTGGTTGGCGCGCAGCTCGATGTAGTTGCGGGCGACTTCACCCAACAGAGTAACCAGCACATCCCGGCTGTTTTCCACTTCGACGTCAATCGTTGCGTCGGCGGCCTCTACCGCGCGTCTGACGCCGCCAAAAAAATCCAGTTCCCATTGGGCATCAAAGCCCATTTGGAAAATATTAATCAGCTGATTGCCGATACCAAACCCGCCGCCCGCAGAGGATGTTCCGGTTTGGGACGTCGGTGAGGATGTGTTATTGAAACGCCTGCTGATACTGCTTTTGGCATCCAGGCTCGGCAAGCCTGCGGCAATGGTTGCAGTGCGCAGGACTCGGGCGTCTTTAACCCGCTCAAGGGCAAGTTTCAAATTTAGGTTGGACGCGATCGCTTCGCGGATCAGATTGTCGAGTACCGGATCATTAAATGTCTTCCACCATTTATCCAGTTGGTCGCCTGTAGCCGTAGTCGTTTCGCTCCATTGCTGGGGTACCGGTATTTTTGGGGGCTCATAGTCGGGGCCGACGGCAAAACAGCCGGATAACAGTAGGGCGGCAAAAATCGCAAACGGGCGATAGATCATAACGGTGAACCGCCGTCGACCGCATAATCCTTGGCTTCAATGAATACATCCATCTGCTGGCCCACATAGACGGGCAGTTGATTCCGGTCAAAACTGTACAGCACCTGCAAAACGCGGGTATCAACCTGCTCGGTGCTGTCGCCGGTCAGCGATTTTTTGGGCACCACATAGGGCTCCACATAAGCCGGAACCAAGTCGGTTTTGAAGTTCCGATTGCCGCGCAGAAACGCCACGGCTTTACTGTTTTTGTCGAATCGCCAGGCATCATTCTCGTCGATGTCCACCCGCACATGCAGCTGATCCATATTGCCCAGCACCAGCAGCGGTGTGTTTAGGGCGCCGGCCTGGGCGAATTCGCCGGGCCGGATGTTGACTTGTAGCACTTCGCCGTCTACCGGCGCTTGAACGACAAGCCGGGCCAGCGTGGTTTGTGTCGTTGTCAGCGCGGCTTCGGCTTGTTGCACCAGGGCCTCAGCGCTGCCTAGTTTGGTTGAGTTGATCAGTAGGGCATTGTGCCGTCTAAGCAGTTCCTCGGAGCTGATGGCGCGCCGGTCGGTTATGGCTTCGGCTAAGTCACTCAGAGATTTGGTATCTTTGAGCGAGGCTTTGGCTTCATTAACGCCGGCCTGCGCTTTCGCAAGATCGGCGAGTTTGACGGCTAATTCCGCACGGGTGTCGCGGTCGTCCAGATAAAACAGTGGCGCGCCGGCTTTGACTTTATCGCCAACCTTGACCGCTACGGTCTTGACGATGCCGGACAACGGTGTGCCTATGGCGATGTTCTGGCTTTTTGCCTCGACAATACCGGCCCCGGCGATAAACGATTTAAACGGTGCGGAGGCGGGCGGCGCAACGGCGGGAGCAACCGGTATCGGCTTGTTGCTGTTGACGACCGTATAAGCCGCAAAAAGGAATCCGGCAGCCGCCAGTATCGGTAATGTGTATTTGACTTGCATATCACCTCTTGGAAATCGTTTTATGGTTATTGCCCACGAAAAGCACGAAAATGCTTTTTAGCCTTTAGCCTTTAGCCTTTAGCCTTTAGCCTTGTCCCTTGTTTCTTTAACCTTAACAATATGCCCATCATCCATTTCTGCAATGCGGTCGGCGAAGTCGAAAATCCGGGCGTCATGGGTGACGATGACCAGCGCCCGGTCTTTATGCAAGGCCACATCCTTGAGCAAGGTCATCACATTATGCCCGGTTTCATGGTCCAGCGAGCTGGTGGGTTCGTCGCAAACGATCAGTCTCGGGCTATGAACCAGCGCTCGGGCAATGGCGACACGTTGCTGCTGCCCGCCGGAAAGCTCCGAGGGTAAGGCAGTAACCCGTGCGCCCAAGCCTACTTGCTCCAGCACAGCGATGGCTTTGCGTTCGGCATCGCTGCGTTTCATGCCGTTGATGATCAGCGGTATCGACACGTTTTCTGCCGCGTTGAGTGCAGGCAACAGGTTAAAGGCCTGAAAAACGAAACCGATGTTGCGCGCCCTGAAATTCAGTTTGTGTTGGTTGCTCATGTTCAGCAAATCCTCGCCGAATACTTCGCAACAGCCGTCATCCTGATCGAGTATTCCGGCGATGACTGAAATCAACGTGGTCTTGCCGCAGCCTGACGGCCCGACCAGCATCATCAGCTCTCCCATCGCGATCTCCAAATTGACACCGTTCAGCGCGGTCACTTTTTGGTCGCCGGTATCGTAAACTTTGACCACATTTTGACAGCGCACTGCCAATGATGACGGATTCATGCGTTAGCCTTTAAACACAATAGCCGGTTCCAGCCGGATTACTTTAAGGATGCTGACCAGCGCCGCAAAAATGCAAATCAAGCTAACACCGGCGCCGCTAAACAGCAGCAGTTGCCACGGAAACTTAAACGCCAGTATCGAATTGCGCATCGAATAGCCGAACACTGCGGTCAAGCCCACGCCTAAACCGTAACCGATAGTACCCACTAAAACCGCCTGTAACAAGATCATGCGCAGCAAGACCCAGTTGCTGGTGCCCATCGCTTTCAGCACACCGAATTGACGCAGGTTTTCCAGTGTGAAGTTGTAGAAAGTCTGCCCGGCAATGGCCGATCCGACGATAAAACCCAACAGCACCGAAATGCCGAAGTTAATCGGGATGCCGGTGTTGTGCATGAAATACTCGTAAGTGAGGGACATAAATTCTTCTCGCGAATAAGCGGCCAAACCGGTGGAGGCGCGGATGCGATGGGTCAATTCGGCAATATCTTGTCCTGGTTTGGCTTTAACCAGAACGAAAGACAACAGCTTGCGTTCCTTGGGCGCGTAACTTTTTGCTCGGGAATACGTGGTATAGACCACGGGTTGGGACTGAAAGGTACGGGTGACCTTGGCGATGCCGACAACGATGGCGCGATGGTCGTTTAACTCCACGCTGTCGCCGACTTTAAGCGGAATGGTTTTGCCGCCCGGTGTCGGAGCCGGTTTGCCCAGCTTATCCCGTGCGCCGTCTTTATCGACGATAATACCGTCGCTGCGGCGCAAGTCTTCAACCGTCCCTTCCAGCATGACTGGCGGGCCGCCGATTAAGGTGGCATCGTCCAGGCCAATGACATTACAGGTTTGAAAAGTGCCGTCGGCAAGCCGTGCTTTTAAAAGACCCTTGTACATCGGCATGGCCCACTCCACACCGGAAATGCCGCGTACCCGATAAAGCTCGGTGTCCTGCATGGGTTTAATGTCATCGACGAACTGAACTTTCTCGTCCATTACCCAAATATCGGGCAAACCGACATCCGATATAAAGCTGTAAGAGCGCGACATAATCCCCAAGAAAATAGCCGGTTGCTGGGTCATGATCAACGAGGCAAAGGTCAGCCCCATGACAATACCGAGATATTTGCCTCGATCCCCCATCAGCATTTTTATCGCAATGTGATTCATGGTTTTGAATTCTTTGTCATCCGGCTAGATTTGATTTTATCATGCAACACAAATTGATAATGTATTACTGGTGATTCTGATAGAATCGCCAAGTAGGGCGTGCCATGCGCGCCTTTTCCGATACTTGAACAATCGTGCTGTCGTTTGGCGCGCACGGCGCGCCCTACGTATAATGCAGTAAGATTGACAATATACAACCGTATTCATAGAATACAAACCATGAACCACATGGCCTTATCCCTGAAAATTAGCACACGATGGCTGCGAAAGATTATTAGCTTTCGCCGCAGTGCTGTTTTTTTGGTTCATTAATTCCATTTTAGCAAAGCAACTGCGGGTCTTGTCCCCGTTGCTTTGGTAGTCTTTCCGGCAAGATTCGCAGTTTTTCCATCTTAAGGAGAAGTTTGTGCATCAACCCGAATCTATACCGCAAAACAATCGCCAGGCACTCTTCGGCTACCTGTTCGTTTTACTCGGCGCGTTCGGCTTTTCGGCTAAAGCGGTGCTGGTCAAATTAGCTTACAGTTACAGTCACCAACTGGATGCCATCACCTTGATGGTGCTGCGCATGGCGATTTCCTTGCCGTTTTTCCTGGCGGTTGCTTTATGGTCGGCCAATGATTCGACAGCAGAAGATGCGCAACGTTTAAACAAACAAGACTGGCTGATGATTTTCGGCTTAGGCCTGTTGGGTTATTACATTGCCAGCTTCCTTGATTTTGCGGGGTTGCAATACATCTCGGCAGGTCTTGAGCGCTTGATTATATTTCTCTATCCGACCTTTGTGGTTTTGTTCACGGCAGTGCTGCAACGCAAAGCCATCAATAGGTACCAGGCACTTGCGTTGGCTTTAAGCTATGCGGGGATGGTTTTGGTGTTTGTCGATAACAGGACGGCAATGGCGTCATCGGGATTATTGTTAGGTTCCGCATTGGTTTTGGCTAGCGCCATCGCGTTTGCCTTCTTTTTGATGGGCAGCGGCATGATGGTCAAACGGATAGGCTCGACGCGTTTTACCGCCTATTCGATGACGGTCGCTTGTCTTGCGACCGGACTGCATTTTGTGATTCAGCATGGCGTTAAACTGTTGGATTTGCCGGCCAATGTTTATTGGCTGGCGCTGATCATGGCGATTTTTTCCACCGTGCTTCCGGCGTTTTTTATGAATGCAGGGATCAGGCGCATCGGTGCGGGTTCCGCATCTATCATCAGTTCCACGGGGCCGATAGGTACGCTGGCGCTGGCGTTTTTGTTGTTGGGCGAGACGTTGACATTGGCGCAGCTGGCCGGGACGGCTTTGGTATTAATCGGCGTTTATGTGGTCAGCCGGGCTAAGTCATAGCCTGATCGTATGGAACAAACAGTTATTTTACTGTTGCTCATGAAGGTTTGCCTGGCTTCGAGGTACCTGATCAATACGGGTTAGTGGATGAATTAGAATCGTAAAGGCTGCCGTATGGATCATACGGGGTGTTGCCTGTGCCTGGAGTTGTGGCCGAGTTTGGGTTGTAAGGCGCATACGGATTTGGGGTATATGGATTACTGGGGTCGTACGGCGGGTTTTGGATCGCGTTTGGGCCGTAAGGCGTGGCGTAGCTTTCATACGGATACGCTACGTTGTTTGGGTTGTATGGATTATTGGGAACATAGCGGTTGTTCATTGAATTTTGCGGGTATGGGTTTGTGGACGGGTTCGAATTGTAAGGGTTGCCGTAGGTTCCATACAGATTTCTTGTGTTACTCGGGGCGTCATTATAAGGGGTGTTGATCGAATCAGTAGAGTAGGGGTTACCGTTGGCGTTATACGGATTCGATGAGCTGTATGGGGTGTATGGATTACCGGCAGCATACGGGGAGCCGTTCGAATAAGCCGAGTGCGGATTTCCGTAATGTCCATAGGCGTTCGATGCTGCATTCGGAGCATAGGGATTATTGGTAGGAGGCCTCTGGTAATACCCTTGATTGCCATAGAGCTGCGGTGCGTTTGCGTAAGGGTTACCGTAGACGCCATAGGAATTGTAGCCCCGGTATCCGTCGCCCCACGCAATGCATGGCAACAGCATCAAGGCCAGTACAACATAAAATTGATGTTTCATAACAATCCCCTTCAAGTACCTGTGGTAGCAATCCGTCTCAGGATCACTCTGGCTCATTTCGCTTTAAGTTTCTCTAATATTCGGAGCGTCAAGGCATCTTGCTCGCCATTAAAATACTTGTCAAGGATACGGGTAAACGCGGAGCCTGGAGCCGCCACATAGGCAAATAGCGTCATGGAAGATTTAAGCTTTAGATTATCAGGATGACCAAAGATTTCTGAAATTGATTTTCCTTCAATGGCAAAAACCGCTTCTGCGCATTCCAATAGTCTTTTCCCAAGGACAGGATGATTTAGGTATTGCCGGGCTTCTTCTATGCTCTTAATGGCATAGTATTTTGATGTTGTACTGTGGGCCAAGCCATCAATTTGCGGGAAGATGAACCACATCCAGTGAGTTCGTTTCTGGCCGCTTCTTAATTCTGCGAGGACATTAGCATAGATGCTTTCTTGCGCAGTTGTGAAACGACTTAAGTCGACGGTGTCGCTTGCGTTTATCATGCTTGGCTCCTTGTAGTTCTAGCCAACAGATTATGGTTCAGCTCAAGAACGCCTGTTGTAATACAAAGACATCACTGTTTTTACGTAATTCTGGGTTTCGGGGTAAGGCGGAATGGAATGGTTGTACCGGATCACCGCATTTTCACCGGCGTTATAGGCGGCAATGGCCAGGTTCAGGTTCGAATCAAACATCCTGAGCAAGTCTTTCAAATAATGGGTGCCGCCGTCGATATTCTGGACGGGATCATTCCGGTTACTAACGCCGTAGCGCCTTGCGGTGTCGGGCATTAGCTGCATCAAACCTACGGCTCCGGCTGTGGAAATGGCGTTGGCATCGTAAGCGGATTCGGCCTGAATAACGGCGTGTAGTAGTCTAGCATCGACCTGATGGCGATTGGCCGCCTCGGCAATAAGATCGGCGAATTTCTTTTTGTTGGTGCCCATATAGGGCAGGGCGGCGGCATAATTGATCGGCCTTGTCCGTATGATGCGCTTGTACAGGCTGTTTTTTGGTTTGTCGGTATAGTAGATGCGGCCGTCATTCGCGATAAATTTATAGATGTCGGCCTGCACCTCGTTTGAGATGAATAAACTAGCTAAGATAATGGCACAAATCTGTCTGGAACGGATTTGCATTAACCCGAAGGGCGGCAGGCAGGATAGCCTGGCGTGAATTCTCATCATATTGTCACCTATCGGTCAGGTTTAATAACGATCATCGTTGCGGCTTTGACCGCCCTGTTCCTGGCTTCATCGACAGTTTCAGCGGTAGCTAACGCAACACCCATACGCCTGTTGGTAAATGCTTCAGGCTTGCCAAATAATCTGACTTCGCTGGTCGGAACGCTAAGCGCCTTGTCCAGCCCTTCATAAATCACGCCTTGTGCATCCAGGCCGCCTAATATGACTGCGCTGGCTCCCGTGTTTTGCATGCCGGTATCGACAGGTAAGCCTAAGATGGCTCTGGCGTGCAATTCAAATTCGTTTTGTTTCTGGGTGACCAGGGTCACCATGCCGGTATCATGCGGCCTGGGGCTGACTTCGCTAAACCAGACGCTGTCGCCCTTGATAAACAGTTCAACGCCGAACAGGCCGAGCCCGGCGATTTCATTGGTTATTTTAAACGCGATGTCCTGTGATGCTTTGATGGCGGCGGCAGTCATGGCTTGCGGCTGCCAGCTTTCGCGGTAATCGCCGCTTTCCTGCACATGGCCTATCGGCGCGCAAAAGTGGGTCTCGACTTCGCCGCGCTGATTCAGGGCGCGTACTGTTAATAAGGTGATTTCAAAATCAAAGTCGATTTTCGCCTCAACAATGACCTTGCCGGTATCGACCCGGCCGCTGGATTTGGCGTAATCCCAGGCCGCTTTAAGTTGGTCGGCGCTTTTAACCATCGACTGGCCTTTGCCGGATGATGACATAGTCGGCTTGATAAAGCACGGATAACCGATGCCGCCGTCAACCGCGGCCTGCAATTGCTCAAAATTTTCTGCAAACGCGTAGTCAGAGGTGGGTATTTTAAGCTGTTCGGCGGCCAGGGTCCTGATGCCTTCGCGGTTCATGGTCAGCTGGATCGCTCTGGCGTTGGGCACCACGATGCACCCGCCTTCCGCCTCTATGTCGATCAGCGCCTGGGTTGCAATCGCTTCAATTTCAGGGATGATAAAGTCCGGCTGTTCCAGTGCAATCAGTTTTTTGACCGCTTCGGTGTCGGTCATATCGATCACATGGCTGCGATGCGCGACATGTTGCGCCGGCGCATTCGGATAGCGATCGACGGCGATCACTTCGACGCCGTAGCGTTGCAGTGCAATAGCCAGTTCCTTGCCCAGCTCGCCGCTGCCGAGCAGCAGGGCTTTGGTTGCGCTGTTTGATAATGCGGTGCCTATTTTCATTCTGAATCTGCCAGATAGTTGTCGATGTCTTCTTTGGAAAAGCCGATTTTTTTCGCGACACGATCGGCATGGCTAACCCTGGAAATACCGGGAACCAGTTTATAGGTCGGCGCGTCGTTGGCAAACTCGACCTGTCTTGGCAAGCCTATGCCGTCAGCGACGAAATGATCGACCAGCTGATGGTTATGGGTAATTAAAATGGTGCTGTTGCCTTTCCGGTAAAAGCCATTCAGCACATTCGACGACGATTCCATTTTTTCTTCGAAGGTCGTGCCCTCGGATAATTCGTCCAGCACCACCAGGCTTTTTGCGGTTGCGGCCAGGAAAACGTCTTTGGTGCGTTTCAATTCGGTGCCGAAGCGTCCTTCGCCGTCATCCAGATGGCTGATTTCAGGCGCTTGGTAGAAAATCCGGTCGGCGACGGTCAGCGTTGCCGATTTGGCAGGAACAAAACAGCCGATTTGCGCCAGCAGCTGGATTTGGGTGACGGTTTTGCAAAAAGCCGTCTTGCCGCCGCTATTGGGGCCGGTGACCAACACCAGTTTGTCGTCTTCCAGCACAAAATCGTTGCCGACATAATCCGGGTTCTGCTTGCCTAAAACCGGGTTTCTGGCGTCCGTCAGGTTTATCCGGTGATGCGGCGCGTCAACCAGCTCAGGTAAAGTCTTATTCCCGCCGAATGCATCGGCAAACTTTATAAACGACAATAATTCGTCGATCTTTCCCAGTGCGTCCAAAGTTTCGGCTACCGCCGGGGATTTTTTGAACTCGTTTCTTAAGGGGATAATGCAGCTGTCACGGTCAAAGCCGCCGACTATTGGAAAATAAACCAGCAACATCGGCACGAAGAAAATGGTTGCGGTGGGAATGGCCTCAGTCGAAACCTGGAACATGTCTGTTGGAAAAAAGTGCACCAGCGTCCAAACGATGCCGAAAAACAGGCTGATCAGCAGCGGTTTGAATAACCGGGGTTTAAAAATAACCGCAGGTGAGATCAAGCCTTTTCTTTGTTCCTTACACTGGATATTGTTTTCAGTGATGTACACCGGACCTTCCATTAATGAATAGGGCCGTGACTCTGCAAAGGCTTTGATCTTACCGAAAATATCGTTCAGATAGCCGCTTTGCGGGGTTTCGACGGACTGAATCTGGTCAACCAGTTCCAACATAAAACGGATACCGCGTTTATATTGCAGATAGCCGTAGCCTTCAATTTCATGGTCTTCTCTGGCGGTGCCGAAGGTGCCCAGAAATTCGCCGAATAACAGCAAATAGAAGTTTTTTTCGTTGGGTACGGCGTATTGCACGATTTGTTCAAGCTGTTCTTTTAGCGCCGGGTTACTGCGCAGTTCTTCAACCGCTTGCTGTTTGGCCTTGATCTGATCCTGCTCATTCAATGGCTGGGCTAAAGAGCGAAACAATACCGCTTGTCCGGCAATTGTTGAGGCGTGATTGACGGCATCGAACAGTTCATCGACTTCAATGGTGTTGAAGGTTCTTTGGTCAATAACGCCGTCGCCGGTATCCAGAGGTTTGCTGGATTTGATGGTCGGCCAATTGCTGTCTTGCCAGTTTTGTAATAGTGTTTGGTTCATCTGGTTAGCCTTTTTTTGTTTCCCACACTGGAGCGCTCATCTTTAATATACAAGTATTTCCAAAGCCGTCATTCCGGCAGGGATTGCCGGAATCCAGAACACATGGATGTGAAGCTGTCGACAGCTACTTCGCGTTGATCAAGTACCGGTATAGCCACCAAGTTACCGTCCATGGCACTGGATTCCGGCATCCATGCCGGAATGACGAGTTTTTGGTGTTCTCGCAGACACTTGTGTATCAAGGCGTGCTTTGGCATGTAAACCTATGCCTAAATTAACTACCTACAGCTTCTGTTCAAGAAGATTAACTATAGCATCAACATGAATTTCTGAATCATTCAGTGCAGCTATATAGCGATAGTCTTCGCCGCCGGCCTTTATGAAGATAGCCTTGTTCTCCATTGCTATTTCTTCCAGCGTTTCCAAACAGTCCACCGCAAATCCAGGGCAGACGACATCCACTTTTTTAATGCCTCGCTCCGGAAGCGCCTTTAGCGTATCCACGCAATAAGGCTTTAACCATTGCGCCTTGCCGAAACGCGATTGGAACACAATCATCCATTGTTTTTCGTCAATGCCCAATCTTTCAGCAATCAAGGCTGCGGTCTTGTGGCACTGGTGAAAATAAGGGTCGCCCCATTTGGTCAGTTGTTCGGGCAGGCCGTGGAAGGACATCAATAGCAGCTCGTTTTTGCCGTGTTCCCGCCAGCTCTGCTCTATGGATTCGGCAACCGCCGCAATATAATGGCTGTGCTGGTGATAGTCGCTGATAAAGTGAATGCTGGGCAGGTGTTTCCACTGATTCAGTTCCTTAACCACGTCATCGTAGATGGATGCGGTGGTGGTCGATGAATATTGCGGGTACAACGGCAGGATGATCAAGTTATCAACGCCCGCCGTTTTGAAGGCTTTTAACTGCTTCGCTATCGAGGGTTCGCCGTAGCGCATGACATGCTGGGTAGTGACGTCTTTGGCATTGAGCTTGTCGGCCACCCGTTCGGTCAATTGCAAGGTCAGGAAAATTAACGGCGAACCTTTTTCATGCCAGATATTGCGATAGGCCTTTGCCGATTTGCGGGGGCGAAAAGGCAGCACAAAAAAATGCAGTATTACCCACCACAATGGCCGAGGCAGGTTGACGACGCGCGGATCCCAAAGAAACTCCTTAAGAAACCGTCTGACCGCAGATGTGGTCGGCGCGGTGGGCGAACCCAGATTTGCCAGTAATATGCCGGTTTTTTTTGCTGCCATTGGTTCGACTCCGCTCACTACGAGAGATTCGGCCTATCGGTTGATCAGGTTTAAAAATTCCGAACGGGTGCTGATTTCTTTACGGAAAACTCCGGTCATTACTGAAGTCGTCATCACCGAGTTTTGCTTTTCAACGCCGCGCATCATCATGCACAAATGCTTGGCTTCGATAACCACCGCCACGCCCCGTGCGCCGGTTGCCAGTTCAATCGCGTCGGCTATTTGTTTGGTTAGTACTTCCTGAATTTGCAGGCGGCGTGCGTACATATCGATCACGCGAGCCACTTTGGACAGACCCATCACCTTGCCTTTCGGCAAATAACCGACATGACATTTGCCGATAAACGGCAGTAAATGGTGTTCGCACAAAGAATACAGTTCAATATCCTTCACAATAACCATGTCTTCGGTGTCGGCGGTAAAAATCGCGCCGTTAAGCACTTCTTCCAGCGTTTTTTCGTAGCCGTTGTTTAAAAATTTGAAAGCCTTCGCCGCCCGTTTTGGCGTATCGAGCAGGCCCTCGCGATTTAAATCTTCACCGACGGCTTCGATAATCTTGGCAAAATGCTGTTCCATTGTTTCAATCCCAGTTATTAAAAAATTGCAGCTCAGTATACAGCATGGTGTGGAGAATTTTAAACTTCGCCAAATACCTATATACGGGGCGTTAGATAGCTCAAAATCACCTCAATGGCCGCACCGGGCTTGCAGGCGTTTTCGCTCAGATGCCGGCGCCAGCCCCTGGCACCCGGTTCGCCATGAAACAGGCCTAATATATGCCGGGATATGCTGTTTAAGCGGACGCCATCGTTAAGATCAAGCTGCTGCTGAATATAGGGGATCAGCAAATCCATAATCATTTCCCGTGACCGGGGCTCTTGGGATTCGCCATAAAACCGCCGGTCGACACCGGCCATCATATAAGGATTGTGATAAGCCTCCCGGCCAACCATGACGCCGTCAACATGCTGCAATACAGCTTCGGCCTGATCCAAGGTGGCGATGCCGCCGTTCAGGATGATTTCCAGCTGCGGAAAGTCCTGTTTTATTTGATAGACCACATCGTAGCGCAACGGCGGGATATCGCGATTTTGCTTGGGCGACAAGCCGCTCAGCCACGCTTTTCTGGCATGGATAATAAAGATTTCGCTTCCGGCATCGGCAACTGTCGAGACAAAATGTGTCAATTCTTCATAAGAATCGCGCTCATCAATGCCGATTCTCGATTTAACCGTGACCGGAATTGAAACCGCCTGCTTCATGGTGGCAACACATTCGGCGACCATTTCGGGTTCCGCCATCAGGCAAGCGCCAAAACGGCCATTCTGCACCCGGTCACTGGGGCAGCCTACATTCAGGTTGACTTCGTCGTAGCCGTAATCTTCGACCATCTTGGCGCAGATGGCCAGTTCCCGAGGATTGCTGCCGCCCAATTGAAATGCAACTGGATTTTCTGCGGCATTAAATTGCAGAAAGCGGTGGTGGTCGCCATGAATCAAGGCGCCGGTGGTCACCATTTCGGTATACAAAAAGGCGTGTTGTGAAATCAGCCGATGGAAATAACGGCAGTGTCTGTCGGTCCAGTCGAGCATCGGGGCAACGCAGAATTTACGGCTGGGATGAAAGGTTTTATTTTGTTGATATGTCAATTTGTTATCGGAATGGTTGGGTTATGTTTTTGTGCTTGAAAAATCGGATTTTGGCTCAGGGTGTGTCGAGGCGCAAACATCTGTCCATACCTGCCGGTTCGCCTACTTTGTGCAGCCGCAACGTGGCGGCTTCTTGATTTTTTATGCCATTTTAGAGCTTTGGGATATCAGATGACTGCGCGAATAAATTGAAAACGGCAGGATGCGCTTCGATTTTCGGTAAATCCTATCGTACAGGGAAGTTATT
>Ga0208789_1000564_pt1 | contig 32411 bp, 23 predicted proteins | sample Methanotroph_Enr_FD_187368 | JGI IMG/M metagenome (GOLD analysis project Ga0208789, IMG submission 187368) | Enriched soil microbial communities from Old Woman Creek wetland in Ohio, USA - Methanotroph_Enrichment_5 (SPAdes) (version 2) | ecosystem: Environmental > Terrestrial > Soil > Wetlands...
CGGAAAGACACAATACAACGACAAACCAGCTCCTGAAAACCTGAACATTAAGCGAACCATAAATTCGATTAATCCATTGAACTGGATTAAAGTGGGTCGGCGCATTCGAAAAGAAGCGCCTGATTTGGTCATTATTCGTTACTGGCTTCCAGTTCTGGCTCCTTGCCTGGGAACAATTGCAAGTCTGGCCCGGAGAAATAAGCATACTATTATAATATGTCTTGCTGATAATATTATTCCACACGAACACCGGCCTGGAGATCGATTACTGACCAATTATTTCATGCAGCGAATTGATGGTCTGATCGCTATGTCGCAAAGTGTGTTGAAAGATGGAAATTCGTTTCGAAAAAATTTACCACAGGGGTTTTGCCCACATCCTATTTTCGATAATTATGGCGAAAAGTTGTCATTCGAAATTGCCAAGCAAAAATTGAAGTTGGATACAAATACCCGGTATCTGCTTTTCTTCGGATTCATTCGTGATTACAAAGGGCTTGATCTGCTTATCAATGCTTTTGCTGATGAACGTCTACGAAAATTCCCGGTCAAACTTTTGGTCGCAGGCGAGTATTATTCGAGTCCGGAGCCTTATCTCAATTTGATTAAAGATCATAACCTGAAGAGTTTTGTTGAGATGAGAACTGAATTTATTCCAGATGATCAGGTTAATCTGTATTTCAGCACCGCTGATATGGTCGTTCAACCTTATAAAAGCGCTACTCAAAGTGGCGTGACTCAAATTGGATATCATTTCAACAAGTCGATGCTGGTAACCAATGTGGGCGGTTTGGCTGAGATTATTCCTGACGGGAAAATCGGATATGTAGTTGAACCTGATTCATCGGAGATTGCCAATGCCCTGGTCGATTTTTATGAAAATGATCGGATTGCCGAATTTGAAGCAAATATCGTCGAGGAGAAAAAGAAATTTTCATGGGCCAATATGGCAAACACCTTCTTGTCCGTTTACAATAAAATAAAGATTCCGGAATGATAATTAAACGTATCCAACAATCGATTGAACTTAAGACAAAAATTCTTTCTGATGAGATTCTGATTGAAAAAATCCGGAAAGCTTCGGAGTTGATTATTCAAGCTTACCGCTCGGGTAATAAAACACTCTTTTGCGGAAATGGCGGAAGTGCTGCCGATGCTCAGCATTTGGCTGCTGAGTTATCCGGCAAATTTTACCTGGACCGGGCACCAATTCATGCCGATGTTTGTCATGGGAATAGTTCTTTTATGACTGCGGTTTCGAACGACTACGGATACGAAATAGTTTTTGCACGCCACATTCAGGCGGTTGGAAAGAGGGGAGATGTGCTTGTTTGTATTTCAACATCAGGAAATTCGGCCAATATTATCAATGCCATGCACGAAGCACGAAAATTAGCTTTGACTTGCATTGCATTGACTGGAGAGACTGGTGGGGAAATGGCCGGATTGGCAAATGTGTTGATCAATGTTCCTTCAACAGATACTCCCCGGATTCAGGAAAGCCACATTTTGATTGGACATATTATTTGTGAATTGGTCGAAACAGAATTGTTCGGTTAGCCCAAACCAAAAAAGGCAGCTCTTTCGAACTGCCTTTCCTATTTTATCTGAATTTCAGAATTACTTTACTGAATCCATGTGTGCGATCAAATCCAATACTTTGTTTGAATAACCCCACTCATTGTCATACCAGCTCACTAATTTTACAAAGTTACCATTCAACGCGATTCCTGCATTAGCATCGAAAACCGAAGTACGTGATTCGTGAATGAAGTCAGATGAAACTACTGAATCTTCAGTATAACCAAGGATACCTTTCATGGTAGTTTCTGAAGCTAATTTCATTGCAGCTTTGATTTCGTCGTAAGAAGCAGCTTTTTCCAAACGTACAGTTAAGTCAACTACAGAAACATCGGCAGTTGGAACACGGAAAGCCATACCAGTTAATTTGCCATTCAATGCAGGAATAACTTTACCTACAGCTTTAGCAGCACCAGTAGATGAAGGAATAATGTTTCCTAAGATTGAACGACCACCACGCCAGTCTTTAGCCGATGGGGCATCAACAGTTTTTTGGGTATTTGTAGCAGCATGTACAGTTGTCATCAAACCTTCAACAATACCGAAGTTGTCGTTGATAACTTTAGCTATAGGAGCTAAACAGTTTGTAGTACATGAAGCATTAGAAACGATATCCATATCAGATTTGTAAGCTTCAAGGTTAACACCACAAACGAACATAGGAGCGTCGTTGGAAGGAGCAGAGATAACTACTTTTTTTGCACCACCAGCAATGTGAGCTTTTGCTTTGTCGATAGTAGTGAAAACGCCAGTTGACTCAACGACATAGTCAGCGCCTGAAGCACCCCAACCAATGTTAGCCGGATCTTTTTCAGCAAAAAATGCAACTTCTACGCCGTTTATGAATAATTTACCACCTTTATTTTCAGCAGTACCCTGAAATCTACCGTGAACTGTATCGTAGTTCAACATGTAAATTAAATAGTCAAGATCCAGAAATGGGTCGTTTACTGCAACAATTTGAACATCATTTCTTTCCTGAGCAGCGCGGAAAACCAAGCGTCCGATACGACCGAATCCGTTGATACCGATTTTAATTTTTGACATCGTTTATAAATTTAAAGAGTGTATAAATGAATACTAATTATTTAATGTAAGGCCTTAATCAATTTATGGCCACACAAAATAAGTACATAAATTCATAAACTTCAAATTTATTTCTGAAGATGATATTTTTTGTTGCAGAGTTTAATTTTTAGTTAATGTTGAGAATTGTCAAAAAAACTTGTCGAACCGTCATGCTGAACTTGTTTCAGCTTCACTTCGCTGTAGAAGCCAAATTAAAACCAGCCGGACAGTTTGACGTAAACTCACCAATTCTTTTTTTCGCTTTCAGAAGACAAAATCATTGACAAACCCCAAGTATAAAATCAAATATTCGATTCTCGGAGGCTTTCAAAATCAATATTTGCCTTGAATCTAAGGCATTATAGCCATTTTTACCGTTTGCTTTTCGGAGTATTCTGTGTATAATGAGTAAATTTAGGCCTAATTTTTCCTGATTGCTGCTAAAATTTCCAAATATATCCGATGCAAATTAGAATTATTTATTGTTCATATGAATCCCTGGTTTATGCGATCTTTCTCGAATGTGCATGTTTATTGCATCTTGAGTTCTCAGATCTATCGTTTAATTCTTGGATTCGAATTGGAAAATAATTGTGATTTCTATTTTTTATGTGAATAATTAGAGTAATTTTATCAAGGTTTGAAGACGATGAAAGCAAACTCATCTTTAATCGGTTAAATACTAATAAGTGAAATTATGAGTGGTTTTGTTTTTGACTCAGGATGAGTGAAAACTTCGCAATACATAGGAAAATAAGTACATCTGGCTGATAAATATTTTATTATTATCAGTCAATATTGTTGTACATTGCTGATAATTTTTATACGTTTGCATTATAAACTGTCTAATTTACAAGGGGACAAATAATAATTAAGATAAAAATGAATTATAAAATTCAATCAATCAATCAATTAAGTTTAATTAAAAAACAAATGCTATGAGAAAATCATTTACTCGGCTTTTTAGTCTTTTGGCGCTTTTTTGTGTCTTGGGGCTACAAATGGTTTATGGAGGAGTGATTGATCGGGTACCGGCAGACGGAAAAACAAACGTCAATCCTAGTACGGATCTTTCGCTTACCTTCGATTATCCACTTGCTACAGGGGATAATTACAATGGAGCTGTTATTCAGCTCAAAAATTCTGGAGGGATTACTGTAGATGCAATCACTCTGCCAAGTTCACGTTTTGTTATCGATGGTTCAAAAATAACCGTTGATATTCAGGCTACTCTTACAGATTTGACTGATTATTATGTAGTCATTCCTGATAAAGTAGTTAAAGAAAATAAACCTGATGGAACGAGTGTTAACTTTTCTGGTTATTCAAATTCGGCTGACTGGAATTTCAAAACTGGCGATTTTACTGCACCAAAGTTGGCTACTGCTTCTACTTTTCTTCCTGTTGATGGTGCAACCAATGTTGGTGGACCGTTCTCATCTTCAAATGCGTTAAGTATAAAGACTACAAATTTTGAAGTTAATTTTACTGAACCTATTATTGGTGTTAGTGGTAAGTATATTAAAATATATACTGCTGCAGGTAATATTCACGAAATGATTGATGCCAGCGATGCTTCTAGGGTTACTATTAGTTCTACTGGCTCTGCAAATGGTAAGGTTGCTTTCTCTACTGTTAATTTGCGTGAAAAATCTGATTATTATGTTTTAATTGATGCTGGGGCTTTCATTGATGCTTCTGAAGCAAAAAATGAATTCGCTGGAATTTCTGATAAAACGAAATGGAACATTACTACACGTGATTATACAGCTGCTGCATTTGCAACTGATTATCCTGCATTTGGGACTGTCGCAAATCATTCTGTTGCATTAAAAGTTAAACTGAATGAACCCGCTTTTGTATATTTCCTTGTTAAAACAAAAGCACAAACTGAAGCTGCAGGATTTACTGCTCCTTCTATTTCTGATATTGGTACTGGAAATGCAATTGATGCTACTACCGCTGGTACTGAATATACATTTAACTATGCCGGCTTGGCTGAAGGTGAATCTTATGTGTTTTATTACTACTCAGTAAATAAATCTAGTTATGGTTCTACTCCTGATCCTTTAACTAGCGTTGTGATGAAAACTGGTGATGTGATGACATTGGATGTTACTCCTCCAGCAGTAGCAACTTTAGGTTATTCACCAAGCCTTGGACAAGGGAATGGTGGTACTAATGGTGTTGATTTATACTTGGATAACAGTGGTGCTGATGGTCATGGTACATTTTCAATAAAATTTACTGAAAATGTAAAAGGCACTAGTGGTAACATTATTTTGAAGAAATCATCCGATAATTCAACAATCGAATCTGTTGATGTTACTTCTTCTGCTGTGTCATTTAAAGCAGCTTCCGGTTCTGCGATTGGCGCAACTGACTTAGTAGTTGTTAAGTTTGCTACTAAACTGGCCAGTGCAACTAAATACTATGTTCAGATAGCTTCTGGTGTTATTACAGACAAAACTGGCAATAAATATACAGGAATAAATACATCAACAGCCTGGACATTTACTACAAAAGATGTTATCCCATCTACTGTAGCCTTCTCTGCACCTGCTAGTACTAAAGGTGTATTGTCTAAAGAAGAAAATGTTGTCATTACCAGCAGCAAAGATATTTACACTTCAGGAGGAGTTATTGTTACTAATGGAGCTGATGCTTCTGCTAGCGTGCGTATAGAACTTAATAATGCTAATGTCTCAAGTATGTTTAGCATTACCTATACTGGTACAAATAAAATTACTATTAATCCAATTGCAGCAGGTAGTCCTGCTACTTCTTCGGAAGCTTGGTTGCAGAACTCTATTTATGTCGTGAAATTGTTGAAAGGTACGATTTATGATGCTTCTCATAATGTAATCGATAAGGAAGTTGTTAAATCTTATACCACTGATAGTTATGATGTACCTTCTACTACATCTTGGACTGATTCTCCAATAGCAGCTAGTGCCAATATATCATTTACGTTTACAGAACCAGTTGAATTACTTGGTGGTGGTGCAATTACCAACGACAACATTGGTAGTTTAATTACCCTGACTGAAACTGGTGGCGCACCTGTTTCGTTTGTGGCTACTTATAGTGCTGCTGATTTAAAAGTAACAATTGACCCAGTATCTGATTTGTCAAGTACTAAAACCTATACAGTAAATCTTTCTACAGGTTATCAGGATCTTAACCTTATTGGCGGACCTAATCAAGGTACTGCTGCAACTAAAGCTTATTCTATTACAGACAAAGTTGCACCAACAATTACATTTGATTTTACTAAAACAAATGTACCAACATCTGGGGCTGGTTTAGTTGTTAAATTCAGTAAGAGTGTTTCAACGGTTTCAGCTAATCAAGTTACCTTGCGTGAGGGTGATGCTAATGGCAAAGTTATTCCTGTTACTTTGGCAACTAGTGCTGATCCTGTTTATACGTTCAATCCATCAGTTACTTTAAAAGAAGGAACGACTTACTACCTTTCATTTGCTGACCAGGTTGTTGTTGACGCTACTACTTCTCATAATAAAAATGTTGGCGCAAATACAACTTTTATTACCAAAACAACTCCAACATTGGTTAGTACAGTACCTGCTGATAACGCGAAAGGTGTAGCCAATGATATTTCTTCTGTTACATTAAACTACTCGGAAAATGTAAAGATGTCTCCTTCCTATACTTTATCTGGAGGAACTTATTTTACTACTTACCCTGTTGTTGTAATTGATGCTTCAGGTACAATTGTAGCCCATGCGTCTACCAGTGCAGCTGATTTGGTTTTTGTAGGTAGTACAGTTACAATTAATTTATCTGCTTTTTCTCCTACTTTGGTTAGTGGTGCTTCTTATGATGTGCTTGTTGACGCTGGTTTAATTTTAAGCGCCAATAATAACCCTGCAGCCCCAATCGCACTGAATGATCTCGACTTTACTATGAAAGATTTTGCAGCGCCGGTTCTTGCTACAACAGGAGCATTGTTAACTGATGCGACTACTGCATCTTCAAAAATGGCAAGTCCACTACTTCTTACTTTTAATGAAGAAGTCACAAAAGGAACAGGTACTATCATCATTCAACGTGTCGATATTGCTGCACAACCGCAGCAAGTTATTGATGTTAATTCTTCTAATGTCAGCATTTCCGAAGATGGTCTTACTGTATCTGTTAGCCACGTTCCATTTATTCCATCGTTAAGTGCTACAACTGTAATTTATGAAGTTGTTGTTTCTAATGGTGCAATAGTTGACTTAGCAGGTAATAAATTTGCGGGTTTAATACATAATGCTACTCCTGCTACTTCTGTGATAACTGGTCCTGGACAGAATTATACAACTGATGCTTTAGCATCTGGAAAACAATGGTATATTTCAACTCCATTAGATGCTGCTCCTGCTTGGAAACCAACTGCAAGTACCCCTGGAGTTGATGCTGATAAAGTATCTACTTCAACTAGTATTGTTATTGCATTTGATAAAGCTATTAGTTTAGCCGATGGAACCAAAAAGGTTACTGTTTCTACTTCTACGGGCGTTGCTCAGGAATATCGTCTGAATGAAAGCAATGTTTCTGTTAGCGGAAGTAATATCACTGTTACTTTACAGACTTTAGCTGCTAATACAGAATATTTTATTTCGTTAGAAGCTGGTGCTGTTAAAGATGCATATAATGCTACTAATGCTGCTATAGTTGGAAGTTCAAGTTGGAATTTCAACACAGGAGACGCCAATGGTCCAGTACCAACTGTTACTGTTAACGGAACAAAAAACAGTACTACTGGAGCATGGGAAAAAGTTAAACGTAACTCTGATATTGTTATTACTTTTGATGAAGCTATTCGTTTAGGAAGTAATGCTGCTATTTCAAGTGCCGATATTCCAGAAGGAATTGTTCATATAACTGGTGCTGGTGTTCCTTCTTATACTGCTGATTTAAGTGCTGATAAGAAAACAATTACTATTAACGCTTCTTCCTTTACTTCGGCTTTACTTTCAATGGGTAGTTATACTATTGTAGTTAGTGGTATTGAAGATAGCAATAATAATCCAATTGCAACTAATTCATTTACCTTCCAGGTTGACGATTATGATGCACCTGCTGGTGTTTATAGCAGCTTGGATGTTGATCAGACTGGTAATGGTACTGATGGTGCTGCACCAGCTGGATTTAAAGTAATTGAAAATTATAAAGGAACTGAACTGAAAGTTGAATTTGGCTATAACGAGAATGCAACTGTTTATTATCAGTTATTGGCTAAAACTGCAACTACTCCTTCTGTTGCAACTTTGATGGCTAATGGAACTGCTGTTTCTGTTTCTAAAGATGCAGATCCAGCTACTTCTACAGTTATTCCAACTACTGAAGGAACACAATACAAACTCGTTGTTGTTGCTGTTGATCTTGTTAATGCAACTGCTCAGAGCTTGGTTGAAACTCAATTAATTCAAACTGCTGATGTTACTGCACCAACTGTTGTTGAATTCGTAAATAATGGTAAACTGGATGTTAATCCAACAACTTTTGATGTGAGTTTGAAATTTGCAACAAAAGTTCAAAAGGGCGCTGGAAACCTTTATGTTTTCGATACAAATAATGTTTTGATTGGTACTGCTTATCCTGCTTCTGGTGTAACTCTTTCTGCTGATGGAAAGCAAATTACTCAAACAGTTACTGGTTTAGTAAGTAACAAATCTTATTATATCGTGATTGATAAGGGATTTGTAAAGGATGAAGCTTCTACATTGCCAAGTCCAAATCGCTATACTGATCCTACAACACGTTCGGAGAATGTATTTGCTGGATTTAGTAATAACGCAACTTACACGTTTAGCACTAAGGATACCAATGCCCCAACTGTAAGTTCAGTAACTCCTCATAATACTGCTGCTGGTACTAATGTTACAACTATTTCTACCGCAATTGATGCTGATGTTAATTCTAACATTGTTATTACTTTCAGTGAAAACATTAAATTAGGTTCTGCAGCTGGTTCAGGTGATATTGAAATTTGGAAAGCCGGAACTTCTAATCTTCAGGAATTAATATTAGCAACCTCTTCTCAGGTAACAATTTCTGGGAAAGTGATGACTATTAATCCAAGCATTGATTTTGGAGATGGTTTGTCTGATATTACTGTAAATGTTAAAGCTGGCGTTATCGCCGATATTGCTGGAAATGATGCTGCTGCTTTTGCTTGGAAATTCAATGTAAAAGATTTGGCTGCGCCTAAGGTAGGTTTCCTTGTGAATGCTACTGGTGGTGATAAAGTAGACAAAGCTCCTGTAGCTTTAAATACACAAATCTATGTAGAATTTTCAGAAGCTGTTAAGTTGTTAGATGAAAGTGCTTTCATTACTGATGATCTCGATACCCTTGTAACATTTGTTGATGGTGCTAAAAAAGCTGTTGCTTTCACAACTTCTACTAGTGGTACTAATAATTTCAAGATTATTCCTACTGGAGGGTTAAAGTCTGACATGGACTATGTAATTAGTTTTGGTAAGGTATTTATGGACGCTGCAAAGAATCAGGTTCCTGCGCAGAGTGTTTCATTTACAACTAAGTTGACCAATTCGCCAACAGTAATGTTTGATCCTAAAAATGCTTCTGTTAATGTTGCTGCAGACAAAACAATTACTGTAACTTTTGGTAGAGGAATTGTACAACAAGATTATACCACTTCTGGTGGTGTGGCTACAGGTTTCTTTAGTTCTTTAGAAAATAGCGAACTAAAAGATTATTTTAGCTTAAGTGATGACAATGGTGATATTGCATTCGATGCAACAATTTCGACTAATAAACGTGTTGTTACCATCAAGCCAAATGTAAATTTAGATTCGCAGGCTACTGTTTATTTAGATTTTGATTTTGGTGGTACACCTCCAACATTACGTGCTGAATTATTAAAATCTGCTAGTATAACAGGTCCTTCTATTCTTCCAGCCCTTGTGGATAGTTTGAATAATCAGGTAATGGCTAATCCAGATGATGTTGAGGAAACTCATGATGGAGGCATATCGGGTTATATTAAATTTGATGTTGTTGATACAGCAGCTCCTGTTTTAGCTGGAACTAAATATGTTCCAAACGAAGCTGGATATCTAAATGCTGGTGATAAGTTGACGATTGAGTTCAATGAAAAAGTAAAAGCCGGAACTGGTGATGTTAAAATTTACCGCAAGGATGGAACTTTAGTACAAACAATTGCTGCATCTACTTTAACAACTAAATCGGATAACGAAAAAATCATTGTAATTAATCCTAGTGCAGCTGCTCGCGAAAATAACATGGAATACTATGTTCTGATCCCTGCTGGTGCTGTTGTTGACAAATCGCCATTGGCTAATGCTTTTGCAGGTACTGTCGATTATACTTCATGGACTTATTCTACCTCTGATAATCAAACTCCTGTTGTGGTTAGTTTATCACCTGCATCTGGATCAAAAGATGTTTATGTTTATGATAATCTTGTTATTACTTTTGATAAGAAAGTAAAATTGGGTTCAGGTAATTTGGCTATCTATAAAAAGAGTGGTGATGCATTTGATTTATTAAGAGTTTCTACTTCAGAATATCGTATTAAATTAGATCCAAGTGGATTATTTGTAACTATTGATTTTACAAACACTCTTGCCCCTGAAACAGAGTTCTACGTAGAAGTTGAACCTGGAACTTTTGTGAATGCTAAGAATTCTGATGCTAAGTTTGCTGGAATCATGACTAATACTGGTTGGACATTCTCAACTGAAGTGACTTTCGCTCCAAAGGTAATAGCTAATGGGTTAGTTCCTGCTGATAATGCAATCGCAATTCCGGTGAGTAAACTTGTATTAGGTATGACCTTCGATCGTGAAGTAACTAAGGGTTCAGGAGTTGTAAAATTAATTGAAACCGCTTCAGGTACATTAGCTGAAACAGTTAATATTTCTGATGCTGTTGTGGCTGGTACAAATGCTACTATTACTTTCTTGAATCCGTTAAAAGCAAATACTGACTATCATGTTATTGTTGAAGCTGGTACTGTAACCAATACATTACCTAGCAAGGTTGCTTATGCTGGTATTACTTCACCATCAATTTGGAACTTTACAACTGTAACTGATGTGACAGCTCCTAAGTTGTTGACTTGGACTCCTAACGCTACTACTCTGACAACTGAGAAAAATCATCCTACTTTGGTCATGACGTTTGACGAAGCTTTGGTTTTTGGTGCTGGTAATGTAAAAATCGTTAAGAAATCTGACAATGTTACTGCTTTAACTATTCCAGTTACTGCTGCGATGGTTACCGACAAAACTGTTACTGTAACTTATAGCGTTGTTGCTCCTGCTAAAGGTCTTGACCAAAATACAGACTACTATGTATTGGTAGATGCTGGTATTGTTAAAGATGCTGCTGGTAATGCTACTGCTGCTGTTACTGATGTTGCTGCTTGGACATTCAAAACAGGTGATTTTGCAACTCCTGTTGTGAAAATAGATGATTCTCTCGAGTTTAAGGTTTATCCAAACCCATTTGTGGATTTTGTTACTGTATCTAATGCTTCTGAACTTTCTAAAGTGGTTGTTTCGAACATCGCTGGACAGGTTGTGAAAGAAGTGGTTAATCCAGAAAGCACAATTCAATTAAGCGAATTGCGCAGTGGAGTTTACTTCATGTCTTTATATCAAGGCAATGCTGTAATCAAAACTGTAAAGATTCTTAAAAGGTAATGCCGAATTGATTGATTTAAAAAGGGAAGCTTGCGGGCTTCCCTTTTTTATTTATATAAACTATGGTTGACATTGAAACCACATAAAACACAATAGGAGATAGGAATAAGGAAAACCCGACAGATTTATGTATGTGGTCAATAAACAGATGTAATTATGGAACTTTTAAAATCGCACCGCACTATTCGTAGATACCAACTACGATCGATTCCGGATGATCTGCTCAACGATATTTTGGAATGTGGTATTCGTTCGTCGAATACAGGGAATATGCAGCTTTATAGTATAATTGTTACGACAAGCAACGAGAAGAAAGCAGAGCTATCACCGCTTCATTTTAATCAGCCTATGGTGATGGAAGCGCCTTTGTTGCTTACTATTTGCTTTGATGTTAATCGGTTTAAAAACTGGTGTTTGGAAAATAGTGCCAATGTAGATTTCTCTGGCTTATTATGGCTTTTAAATGGCACTATTGATTCTTCTATATTGGCTCAGAATATTTGTGTGGCTGCCGAAAGTTATGGATTAGGTATTTGTTACCTTGGAACTACGCTTTATAATACTCCTGAAATAAGTAGGGTTTTACATTTACCCAAAGGGGTAATTCCGATTACTACTCTGACGGTTGGTTATCCTGAAATCGTGCCGGAGCTTACCGACCGTTTGCCGTTGGGTTCAATTGTGCATTTCGAGGAATATAAGAATTATTCGGCTGAAGGGATTAAGAAAATGTATTCTTTCAAAGAAAATCTGGAATCATCAAAGAAATTTGTTGAAGAGAATAGGAAGGAAAATTTAGCACAGGTTTACACCGATGTGCGATACAAAAGTGCTGATAGTCAGTTTTTCTCCAGAAAATTAGTAAAGATGCTTGTTGATCAAGGGTTTGTTTTTGAATAAATTTCGCTTGCTCGTTAAGTGGAAATGTTATTGATCCTTGTAAAGAAATCAGTTCTGTAATTGCTTCCAATCATAAGTTTTATATTAGGTAGTTCTACCATATTTCCTTCGATAGCAATAATCTTTTTTCGGTTCACAATATGTGATTTATGTATCCGATAAAACTCATTGGCCGGAAGTAATTCCTCCATTTTCTTCATGGAAAGGTTTGTGACAAGGTGCGTTTTTTCTGTATAAATCTTAATATAGTCGCCTAAACCTTCGATGTAGATAATATCACTGAACTTTAGTTGGTAAGTTTTCTTATTCGATTTTATGAATATTGATTCTTGCTTTTCCTCTGTTTTTATCTTTTGTATCAGCTGAAATTGTTGTTCTGCCTTTTGTACAGCGCTTAGAAATCGAGCGAATGAGAAAGGCTTTACTAAGTAATCTAAAACATTCAATTCATATCCTTCCAGAGCATAATCAGTGTATGCTGTGGTTAAAATGACTAATGGTGGATTCTTCATAGTTTTTAAGAACTCAATTCCAGAAAGTTTAGGCATGTTTATATCCAGAAAAATCAAATCGATCGTTTGTTTTTCTAGGATTTCCATCGCTTCCAGTGCATCCGTGCAAAATCCTTTGATTTCAATTGATTTAATATCCTCAGTATATTTTCTGATTACATTATGAGCTAATGGCTCATCGTCTATGACCAGTGTTTTTAATACCATTTGGCGCCCTTTCAGATCATTGTTTAAGTTGAACTTCAAGTTGAATTGTAAACGTATCCTCCGTCCTGATTATTTCATATTTATATTCATTGGCTGAATATAGAAATTCAAGTCTTCGTTCAATGTTTTTTAGGCCAATTCCGGAGCTTTTGCTTGTTTTGCAGGGCAATGCGTAATTGAAGTTGTTCTCGATCTTAAATCGCAGTATTTCATGCTGAAAATTGATGAAGATATGAATATAAGGAGAAGCGGCAGGGTTTCTTAGTCCATGTTTAAAGGCGTTGTCAATAAATGGTTCGAATATTAAGGGAATTACCTTCTTCTCCGGAATGTCACCTTCGATTGAATATTGTATGTCTATTTGATTGTTTAATCTGATCTTCTGTAATTCAATAAAATTAGTCAGGAAATTTACTTCATTTTTTACCGGAATAAAATTTTCTCTGGATTCGTACAATACATGGCGCATTAAATCGGATAGTTTCAGGATAATCTCAGGCGTCTGTGGCGAATTCGTCAAGGCCAATGAGTAGATATTATTCAGGCTATTGAATAAGAAATGAGGATTTAATTGCGATTTCAGGGTATTTAATTCAGCCTCAAGTTTTTCGCGTTCTATTTGTGTGATTTTTAACTTTATTTCCTGAAGTTGTATCCAATCTTTCACAAACTTAGCAAGCGAGGTTATTCCAACATAAAAAGTCGCAGTAAAGAAATGCGACGAAAACATACTCCTAAATTGATCCTCGAAACTCTTTGTTTTTAGAAAGTAAAGGAAAATGATTTGTATCAGAATCGCAGAGATGGCCAGTAAAATCAACAGCCAGAATGTATAGAAGATATAATTTTTGTTCTTGAGAAACTTTGGAATCAGGAGATATAAGTTGAGATAAACCGCTAAAGCAAAGCCAATATTTGGAATTAATGCCCGTAGAACCAGATCGCTGTTCAGGATTAGTTTATGGTCGGATGCTACATAAAAAGCTGAAATTGCAAAAATGATGCTGCAAAACCAGAATAGAAAATGGCTGAAGATTTTGAATTTATCGTAGCTGTTTATCATGGGCCGTTCTAAATCTTATCGAGGCGTTTAACTAGTTTCTGGTAATAGTATTTGATTGGATTTGTATATTTTAACTGTTTCCATGGCCTGCTGCTGTGGGGTTTGTGCAATACGCCTTCGTTTATCAACAGGTAGTTGTTTAAACCCAATTGAAGCGATTTGCGCGATATTGACACATCGTACCAATGTTTTTCTGTCGACAGCGTTTTGAAATCGTACATATTTAATAATTCATAGGTAATCAATGTACAGCAGAAGCTTAGGCTGTGCCTGGTCTTAACTATTTCTTTTCTTGTTCGTTTGAAATTAAGGTATGGAAAATTAATTTCCCCTTCAGTATTTCTGGTAACAGATCCAACCATACCGCATTTATGAAGTGTTTTCGACTGTCTGACTAATTCGCTTAAAGTATTGTCCTGTACCTCAACATCAGATTCGACGATAATGAGCGGCAGTCCAAGTTTTATTGCTTTATCCTGAGCCAATTGCAGTACAAGGCGATAGTTTGGCGAAGGTGTATTGGTTATCTCAGCAAGATTAATCAGCTCAAAATTGTGTTGAATACTTAAGGATTTGAGTGCAGCGGTTGTTTCCTCTGAGCTAAAATCATTGAATATACAATAATGAAAATCGCCTGTTGAGTTTTTGATGGATTGAATGGTTTCAGTCGTCGTTTTCAACGAATCTTTCACCGGAGTGATAACTAATGCTTCGTACATAGAAGTTTTGTCTTTTGTTTAAATGTTGTTCTCAGGGTTTTCATTAAAATTCAAGCCAAATCGTATCCCTAAATCTTTTAAATCGGCAACGACTTGTTCGTGTAAAGGTATTCCATTTTTCTGACGTTCGAATGTTAATTCACGTTCCGGATCACCTGGAATAAGTACACGTTCCTGCCCAGTTGCCGGTTCTGCATTTCTAAAGGTTTCGATCCAGTTATCCATGTCCTTTTTAAACTCTTCTGCCGACCTGAAAGCATCAATCCGAATGGCTCCCAGAAAATGCCCGATCCCTTTTCCTACCTGATTGGCAGGAGGATCTAGAAAACTTACAAATGGTGGAACCCATGGGCCGTAATTTGCTCCCGATAAGACCGCCGAAAAAATGTCGACCATGGCACCCAGGCAATAACCTTTATGCCCGCCGTGTTCACGATCACCGCCTAGCGGAAGCATTGAGCCACCTTTTTTTAGAGAATAAGCGTCTGTTGTTGGATTGCCATCTTTATCCTGAGTCCATCCCAATGGTGCATCCATTCCCTTGCGCTGAAGAACTTCTAATTTTCCATTAGCCACTGTAGTTGTGGCCATATCAATGATAAACGGAGGCTGATTTAAAGCGGGTATGGCCACTGCAATTGGATTGGTTCCCAGAAAACGGCTTTTCGAAAATGTTGGTGAAACAAGTGGGCTGGCATTGGTCATCGAAATACCAATCATATCATTCTTAAGGGCCATCATAGCGTGGTAACCTGCAATTCCGTAATGATTCGAATTTTGAACGGCAACCCAACCCGTTCCAGCTATTTTTGCTTTTTCAATAGCAATTTGCATGGCATGTGGCGCGGTAACCAAACCAAGTCCCAAATCACCATCTAAAACTGCGGTACTTGGCGTCTGGTGAATGATTTTCATGTCGGGAGTTGCATTCAGACGTTTGAGTTCCCAAAGGCGAACGTAACCGCTTAAACGGGCAACACCATGAGAATCGACACCACGTAAATCAGCCTGGTTTAAACAGTCGGCAGCAATTTTGGCTTGTTCCAAAGGGCATCCCATTTGTACAAATACCTGTATTGTATATTCTTTTAAATATTCTGAATCGAAAATGACCATTTTTAAATTTTTAGGAATAAGATTATCAGCCGGATAAGTAGATCTCTGAAAGATTCAGTCAATAAACGTTTTTCTTCGGCCTGAAAAGTGATATCGTTGACAGTTTATCTCCGATTGAAATCTCTTGCGGATGCCTGATCAACTGGCATGATCAGCAGATCGTCGATGTTTACATGTGAGGGTCTTGACAACACGAATAAAATTGTTTCGGCAATGTCTTTTCCTGAAAGGGGTGTAAATCCTTTATAAACCTGATCTGCCCTTTCCTGATCGCCTCTGAATCGTACCAATGAAAACTCAGTATCAACGGCTCCAGGAGCGATAGTTGTCACTTTAATTCCAAAGGGCATAAGTTCAATCCGCATTGATTTTGAAATAGCCGAAACCGCATGTTTTGTTCCGCAATAAACCGAACCATTGGGGTACGATTCTTTGCCAGCAATGGAGGTGATATTGATGATATGGCCGCTATGTCTTTCGACCATCCATGGCGAAACAATTCTTGTTGTGTATAGAAGTCCCTTGATGTTGGTGTCGATCATCGCTTCCCAATCGTCTACATCGGCAGAATTAACGGGAGCCAATCCTGCTGCCAGTCCTGCATTGTTAACTAATAGATCAATGGTTCTCCAATCTTCAGGAATACTGTTTAAAGCTGCTTCTGTTTCAGCTTTTATGCGGATATCGAAGTTTAATGTTAGGATTTTGCATCCAAATTCAAACTCTAATTGGTTCTGAATGGCATCCAACCGTTCTTTTCTGCGTCCGGTGAGTATTAAATTGTAGTTGTTCTGGGCAAGCAATAAGGCAGTTTCATAGCCGATACCTGCTGTGGCACCGGTGATTAGAGCTATTTTCTGATTCATTTGTGAACGGGTTTTTAATGAGGCCTAAAATTAAAAATTCCGCAAAACTTATGGAATAACAAACTACTTAATTATTTTTGTTTCTGCATTTAAAGCTAAAAGAAACGTCATGATCGAACAAAATAAGGAAATCCAGGAATTTGCAATCGACCAATTGCCCGAGGAACAAGACATTCAGGATATTGTGTTTAACCTGATGGTTGATCCAAATTTGGCGCCAATTAACTATTTCAATGATTTTACCGAAGAAGCAATTGATGTTTCCTCCATGACAAACGATGAAAATGACGAAACTGGTATATTTTGTTCTGAAAATGGACAAATGATGGCTATTTCGACTCATGCCTTGCACCATCATCTCGATGCTGACCCACAACAGGCCACTGAAATATTGGTTTCGCGTGCTGTTCGCAAAATGATCTGTTTTGGAGCTATTCCTGAAGCCATAAGTTCATTTTTGTATCACATCAATATTGGCGATCCAAACGGACAGTTTATCGCTGCGGGAGCTAAAAAGGGTCTTGAAAATGCCTGTAAGAAATTTAACATTAAGCTTACCGACCGAAAAATCAGATTTGATTCTTTCTCTGGTCACGGGCCTGTATATCCTACGATTATCATTTCAATCATGGCTTCAATTCCAGATAAGGATAAGCTGGTCACGCATAGTTTTAAAAATAAAGGCAATAATCTTTTCATGATTGGTAATTCGTATGATGATGTGAATTCATCAGAATACCTTGAGTTTTACCACGAAATTTCTGATTCATCGCTTCCGGCTTTTGATCTGGATACCGAAGTGAAATTGCACGATATCATGAAAATGCTCATCGAAGCAGGTTATTTAACTTCTGCAAATCCGGTAAGTAAGGGTGGTTTGTTTTTTACCCTTTTGCGTGCCGGAATGCCTCTGGAACTTGGATTTGACATTACTACTGACGCTGAAGTCCGGAGAGATGCCTTCCTTTTTGGAGAGGCGATGGGCCGTATTGTTGTCGGAGTTGACCCTAAAAAAGTTGATGAATTCGTTGATTTTATGTGTAGCCTGAAAGTCCCATTTTTTGCTTTAGGTCATGTGACCAAAGGCGAAATCAGGATTGATGATGAATCGTTTGGGTTTATTGATAAGATGACCCCGGCCAATTAAAACTTCTTCATGCAAGTAACCCCATACAAAGACTCCGACGACCAGAAGAAACAGCAGGTGGAGCAGATGTTTGACAATATTGCCCCGAAGTATGATTTCCTTAATCATTTTCTCTCGTTGGGCATCGATAAACTTTGGCGAAAAAAAGCGATTCGTATCCTTTCGGCCTACAACGCTGATGTTTTGCTTGATGTTGCAACTGGCACCGGCGATTTTGCCATTGCGGCCTCGAAGCTAAAGCCTTCAAAAATAGTTGGGTTCGACCTTTCGGAACAGATGCTGAATGTTGGCCGATTGAAGGTGAAGCATTTGGAGCTTGAGCAGGTTATTGAATTTCAGAAGGGGGATTCGGAAGCGATGCCTTTTGCCGATGAGCAATTTGATGCGATAACCGTTGCATTTGGCGTTCGGAACTTTGAAAATCTTGAAAGCGGGCTGAAGGAATTTGTCCGGGTTTTAAAGGCTGATGGTGTGGTGATTATCCTCGAGTTTTCGAAACCGAAGTATTTTCCGATGAAACAGTTGTATTCAATTTATCTCTTCGGAATATTGCCGTTAATCGGAAGGATGGTTTCAAAAGATAGTTCTGCATATTCATACTTGCCTGAATCTGTAATGGCTTTTCCCGACGACCAGAAGTTCTTGTCTATTTTGCAAAAGGTTGGTTTTTCAAGAACGAGCCAAAAAAGGCTTAGTTTTGGGATTGCTACCATATACATAGCCCAAAAGTAAAACACCAAACAATAATTTAATAATTTTGTGGTTTCTTTGAATGATAGATAACCGTTTCCCTGTGAAGAAATTTTTCTATATCCTGATTTTTTTGTTGGTTGGATTAACATCAACAGCTCAGAGACTCTTATTAAAGAACCTGACCACCTTTGATGATAAACGGCTTCATTTCGGTTTTACCCTTGGAGTTAATACGATTGATTTTGGTTTTACGCATTATAACTTCGTTTCAGACAATCCAAAGTTTTTGTTGTCAACAAATAGTCTTGATAATCAGTATAAAACGACTAAAACCAAAGTGCGAGCTGATATATCAACTTTAACACCCGGCTTTACAGTTGGAATCGTTACTAATCTTCGGTTAACTGAAAGTTTTGATCTTCGGTTTTTACCCGGCATGTCGTTTGGCGAACGGAAATTGGTCTATAATATTCCAATTATAGATATTTCCGGTGAGACAACAAATCCATCTTCGTATTCCATTAAATCAACTTTTCTTGACTTTCCATTGTTGTTGAAGTACAAATCAAGAAAGATGAATAATCAAAGGCCATATTTGATCGCAGGTGGAGCTTATCGTGTCGATATTTCAAAAAGTGGGACAGAAGACCTGGTAAGGTTGAAGCCTCTAAGTTCGTATCTTGAAGCCGGTGTCGGTTGGGATACCTATCTACAGTTTTTCAGGCTTTCAACCGAGTTAAAGTTTAGCTTTGGCTTGAATAATGTTCTGGATACTGGTCCTAAGGAAACGCAGGCACAGGTATATACCAATGCCTTTTCGAAATTGTCATCCAATATCTTTACTCTCAGTTTCCATTTCGAATAGCCTTGAAATGAGCATGACTTGCAATTATAATCTCGAAGATAGTCCAATATCATGCGAATTCCATGTTATTATCACATGAAACAGGAAATCAATATCTCAGTTTCGCCGAAACAGGCTTCTTCTGAAGAATTTTTCAAACCCATTTTAGCTGAAAAACTTCATGTTGATGAAAGTCGGATTCAACTCATCAATGTCAAACGAAGGTCAATTGACGCCCGTCAACGTGTGATTCGTATCAATTTAAGCGCTGACGTATATCTGGATGAACTTCCGGTAGAAGAAAAAATCGAATTTAAATACGATATTGTTGACCAGAAACCTTCTGTAATCATTGTTGGCGCTGGGCCTGCAGGACTTTTTGCCGCTTTGCGCCTGATTGAACTTGGTTTTAAACCACTTATTTTTGAACGCGGTAAAAATGTCAGCGACCGTAAACGCGACATCGCCAAAATTCACCGCGAACATTTGGTCGATCCTGATTCGAATTATGGATTTGGAGAGGGTGGGGCCGGAACATTCTCAGATGGAAAACTCTATAGCCGATCCAAGAAACGAGGCAATATCAGGCGCGTTTTGGAGATTTTTTATGCCAATGGCGCACTTCCCGAGATTCTGATTGATGCACATCCGCACATCGGCACCAATATGCTGCCGGGAATAATTACCAGTATCAGGAATAAAATAATAGAGGCCGGAGGTGAAATTCATTTCAATAGCCGTGTGGCCGATCTGCTTGTTGAAAACGACAGATGCACCGGAATTATGCTTGCCGATTCGACAATTGTTGAAGCAGAAGCAGTTATTCTTGCAACGGGTCATTCAGCACGCGAAATCTACGAATTGTTATACCAGAAGGGCATTTCCATTGAGGCAAAGTCTTTCGCTGTTGGAGTTCGGGCCGAACATCCGCAAACATTGATTGACACCATTCAATACAATCAGCCTGCTCGCGGACCTTATCTGCCACCGGCAACTTATTCCTTTGTTGAACAGGTCGATGGGAGAGGGGTTTATTCGTTTTGCATGTGTCCCGGGGGAATCATGGTACCGGCAGCAACAGCGCCTGGCGAAATGGTTATTAACGGCATGTCGCCTACCCAACGGAATACACGGTTTGCCAATTCAGGAATGGTTGTCGAAATCAGGCCTGAAGATTTGAACGAATTCAGGCATCTGGGTGTCTTTGCAGGGTTAGAGTTTCAGCGTAATATCGAACGTTTGTGCTTTTCGCTGAATGGAAAAACACAGTTTGCGCCTGCTCAGCGGATGGCCGATTTTGTTGCCGGCCACTTTTCTCAGGATTTACCTGAAACATCATATCATCCGGGATTGGTTTCGGTTCCGTTACACGATAAATTACCCAAACGGATACGGACACGGCTTCAGGAAGCGTTTAAGCTGATTGACAAGAAGGCTCATGGCTATTTGACCAACGAAGCAATTGTTGTTGGAGTTGAATCGCGAACGTCTTCCCCAATCCGGATCCCACGAAAAGACGACACTTTTGAGCACGTTAAAATTGCCAGGCTTTATCCGTGTGGCGAAGGTGCCGGATATGCCGGTGGTATTGTTTCGTCGGCAATGGATGGCGAGCGCTGTGCCGAAGCTTTTGCCGAAAATTTCAAGAATCGGAACTGATCCTTTTATCTTCTTTTGAATTCGCTGCAACAAATTGATGCTGCAATAGCAACATTCAAAGATTCTGCTTTGTTTGGATTCGTTGAGAAGGTCGGTATTGCAATTCTTCGATTAACTAACCTGGAAATAGGATCAGATATCCCGTTGCCTTCATTTCCTAAAACAATGACTCCATTTCGGGTAAGCGATTCAGTATAAATGTTATTTCCATCCATAAATGTTCCGTAAACCGGAATCTGGCTTTTTGAAGCTTCCGACAAAAAAATTTCGAGATGGGTATATCCTGTTTTTATCCTGAAAATGGCGCCCATGCTGGCCTGAACAACTTTTGGATTAAACACATCTACCGTATTCTCCGAACACATCACCGTGTTGATGCCAAACCAATCGGCAATCCGGAGAATAGTGCCTAAGTTTCCCGGATCCTGAATAAAATCAAGTGCGAGGCAAAGTTCTGTGTTTAGATTCAATTCCGGAGTATTTAGTTCTGGTTGCATGACAATGGCCAAAGCCTCCTGCGGATTTTGAAGTAAACTGGCTTTTTGAATCGAATCTCTGTCGGCTTCAATTAGCTCTTTTGCTTTCGATCGTATTTCGGGATGTTGATCGGCAAACTGAACCGTGCATACTAGAGTTACTATTTCGTATTCCGAACGAAGCGCTTCTTCAACCATTTTGTTTCCTTCGATTAAAAAAAGTCCGGATTCATCCCTGTCTTTTTTCCGGTTTAACGATTGGATTAGTTTAATTTTGTTCTTGCTCAACATATTTTTGGGTTCTTCGTTCTAAAATGTAAAAATAAAAGGTCTGGAAGACTTGCGAACCGAAAGCTCTGTTTATTTTTGTAAAAACATCGAATCATGCCGTTTTTTCTTCAGACCAAATTTGATCACCTCCGGAAACTCAGTTTCATGGCTTGCATCATCCTGCTTGCTTCATGTAACTCAACCCGGTTTGTGCCTGAAGGTAAATATTTGCTCAATCGGATTTCAGTAAGGTCTGATAATAAAAATCTGAAGCGAGAAGAGTTGAAAATTCATGTCAGGCAAAAAGAAAACCTACGCATCTTGGGCGTGTTGAAATTTCATTTGGGCGTTTATAATTTGTCGTCAGGAACAAAGGGGAACGATTGGCTTAAGCGTGTTGGAGAAGCGCCTGTGTTATACGACGAGTTTCAGACACAGAAAAGCAAGGATCAGTTGCAAATTTTCCTGAAAAATAAGGGGTATTATAATGCTGTAGTGAAAGATTCTTTGGTAATTAATCCAGAAAAGAGAAAGCTTAACCTGATCTTCGATATTAAATCAGGAAAACCATACCGGATTCGTAATTACACCTATTTCATCAAAGACAAGTCGTTACAGGGTGTTTTGCTGAAGGATTCGGTCAGCCAATTGCTCAAACCAAACGATATTTTTGATCTGGATGTTCTGAATGCCGAACGGCAGCGCATAGCAGCGTATTTAAAAAACAGAGGCTATTACAAGTTTTCCGAAGAGTTTGTAAGTTTTCAGGCTGATACTAATTTCTACGACCATCAGGTTGATTTGACTGTTAATGTTGATGATGCCTTTTTGTATAACGACGAAGCTGAAGTCGTTGCACACCAAAAATATAAAATCAGGAATTACCTGATCTATCCTGCGTTTAAGCCAATTGATTTGAACGGTGACCAGCAAGAACAAAAGTTAGATACCTTAATTGACAAGGATTACCGCTTTGTGTACCCCGGAAGGCTGAAATATCGTCCAATCGTATTCCGCAATTTGAACCGGATGAAAGACAGCGCTTGGTATTGTTTGCAGAATGCCGAAAAAACCTATCGGACGCTGAACCGCTTAAAACAATTTAAGCTGATCAATATTAGTTTTAATGAGACGGATCCATTGCCCGGAGATTCTATACCGCTTCTCGATTGTAAAATGCAGCTTTCACCGCTTCCGGACCAAAACTTCTCGGTTGATGTTGAAGGTACAAATTCGTCGGGTAACCTTGGAGTTGCCGGAAACCTGAACTATCAGCAACGAAATGTTTTTGGTGGGGCAGAGGTGCTCGATATTCAATTGAGAGGTGCCAGGGAACGCCAACTGGCTGGGCAAGGGAGTAATAGGTTCAATTTTAATACGCAGGAATTTGGTTTTGAAACTAGTTTAACCATACCCAAATTTCTCAGCTTTATTAATGGGAAGCACATGTTTTCGTTTCAAATACCCGAAACAAAGTTTTCTGCCGGATACAATTACCAGAGGCGACCAGACTATATCAGAACAATTACAAACCTGAAGTTTGGATATATTTGGAAAACTTCCGAATTTGTGTTTCACACCTTGAATTTGCTTGATTTGAATTACGTCCATCTGTATAATCAAGATTCGACCTTTATTAATTCGATCAGGGATCTGTATATCAAAAGTAGTTTTACCGACCATCTTATTTCTGCGTCGAATTACAGTTGGATGTACAACACTCAAAATGTGAATAAAAGAGAGGATTATAAATATTTCAGGATAAATGTTGAGTCGGCGGGAAGTATACTGTCGCTCTATTCTAGATTGATAAACAAAACCAAAATAGTAGAGACGGATTCAATAACAGGAATAAGAAGCTCCTATTACGACGTTTTGAATACTCGTTTTGCGCAATATCTGAAAGGCGATTTTGAGTACCGTTACGGACATATGATCGATAAATCGAGTTCGGTAGTTGGGCGTGCTTTCTTTGGAATTGGTATTCCGTTTGGTAACTTCAATGTTCTGCCTTTTGAAAAGAAATATTTTACAGGGGGCGCAAATGGTATCCGAGCCTGGCAGGTTCGTTCGCTCGGGCCAGGTTCATATAAAGCTACTGATATTTATCCAAACCAGTCGTCAGACATTAAACTTGAAGCAAATTTGGAATACCGATTTAAGATGTTTTGGCGAATGGAAGGCGCATTTTTTATGGATGCCGGCAACATTTGGGCGATTAATTACAAAGATAATCGGGTAGGATCGGTATTTAAAGTGAACGAGTTCTACAAGCAGATTGCAGTAGGCTCAGGTTTTGGTGTGCGGTTCGACTTTACTTACTTTCTGTTTCGTCTCGATTTAGGCGTAAAAATGCGCGACCCATCCAAGGCTGAAGGCAAACGGTTTATTCCGGGAAATTATCAACTTTCAAGCGATCTGTTTAATCTGTCATTCGCCATTGGTTATCCTTTCTAATTAAAAGGAAATTGTCATTAGTCATTTGGAAACAATTTACTAATGACTGATGACTTTTTCCCATTGACAATCAGTTAGATGTCGTTTTTAGTTCAACTAATTTTTGACAGGATTACTAATGAAAATAAAAAGGGCAGCCTTTCGACTACCCTTCAGTATAATTGCCAGAATTGAATTAAGCTTTTCCAGCCGAACCCAATACGTTTTCGTTTTTGTGTTTGTAGAGTTCTTTCAATGCGTCGCGAGCTGGTCCTAAGTATTTACGTGGATCGAATTCGCCTGGTTTTTCAACAAATACTTTACGGATAGCGGCAGTCATTGCCAAACGTCCGTCAGAGTCGATGTTGATTTTGCAAACAGCCGATTTTGCAGCTTTACGAAGTTGTTCTTCCGGAATACCAACTGAATCTTTCAATGCACCGCCGAATTTATTGATGGTGTCAACATCTTCCTGTGGAACAGAAGACGATCCGTGCAATACGATTGGGAATCCGGGAAGTTTTGCTTCAATTTCTTCCAGGATGTCGAAACGGAGTGGAGGTGGAACCAAAACGCCGTTGGCATTGCGGGTACACTGTTCAGGAGTGAATTTGTTTGCTCCGTGCGAAGTCCCGATAGAGATAGCAAGCGAGTCGCAACCCGTTTTTGTTACGAATTCAATCACTTCTTCAGGTTTGGTATAGTGCGATTTTTCAGCAACAACATCATCTTCAACGCCAGCTAAAACGCCAAGCTCGCCTTCAACAGTTACACCGTGAGCGTGGGCGTATTCAACCACCTTTTTAGTCAACGCAATGTTATCTTCGAAAGAGTGGTGTGAACCATCAATCATTACTGAAGAGAAACCACTGTCGATACAGTCTTTGCAAAGTTCGAAAGTGTCGCCGTGATCAAGGTGCAGCGCAATTGGAATTTCGCAGCCCAATTCTTTTGCAAATTCAACAGCGCCTTTTGCCATGTTACGAAGCAAGTTGGAGTTGGCATACTTACGCGCTCCTGCCGAAACCTGAAGGATAACTGGTGATTTAGTCTCAACACAAGCCTGAACAATGGCCTGAAGCTGTTCCATGTTGTTGAAATTGTAGGCAGGAACTGCGTAACCGCCTTCAACTGCCTTTGCAAACATCTCTGTGGTGTTCACAAGTCCTAAGTCTTTATAGCTAGTACTCATTTTGTGATGTATTAATTGATTAAAGATTGTGATTTTTGGGTTTTTTTTAAAGCATCGCAATACTAATGATTTATCCTTAAAAACCAGACTATTTATGGCCTTCGGGACTGTCTTTTAAAAAATCCTTAACACAACCCGGAATGGCCTTCGAAAATGCTACCTTTGATTGTGTTTTTAAGCGATAAAAGCCAGCATTACTAATTTCATCTTAATTTATTGGTGCAGATTGTCAGTTAGTTGTGCGAATTGTTTATATTCTGAATGAACAATACGAACCTTGATTAGTTATACTTTGACTTGATTAAAATTTCAGGTCTAAACAGATTGTTTACATTTAAATACTAATACAATGACAAAGATTTCAGAAGTAGTAAAACGCGGAGTCGTATCCGGAGAAGACTTGCAAAAAGTATTCAAAATTGCAAAAGCTGAACATTTTGCATTACCTGCAGTTAACGTAGTTGGCTCTGATTCGGTTAATGCCGTAATGGAAGTTGCAAAACTGGTGAATTCACCGATAATCATTCAGTTTTCGAATGGTGGTGCTCAGTTTTATGCTGGAAAAGGATTAAAACTTGATGGACAACTGGCGCCAATTGCTGGGGCCATTGTTGGTGCAAAAGCAGTGCACATACTTGCTGAATTGTATGGTGTGCATGTAGTTTTACATACCGACCATGCAGCTAAAAAATTATTGCCTTGGATCGATGGTTTGTTGGACGCTGGCGAAAAGCATTTTGCAACCTACGGGAAACCATTGTTTAGCTCACATATGCTTGACTTATCAGAAGAGCCACTTCTTGAAAATATCGAGATTTGCAAAAAGTATCTAGCCCGTATGAGTAAAATCGGAATGACTCTTGAAATTGAATTGGGTTGTACCGGTGGCGAAGAAGATGGTGTAGATAATACAGGTATGGATAATTCCTTACTTTACACACAACCTGCTGATGTCAATTATGCTTACGAAGAATTGAGTAAAATCAGTCCGAATTTTACAATCGCTGCATCATTCGGTAATGTTCACGGTGTATATAAACCAGGTAATGTGAAGCTTACTCCAAAAATCCTTGATAATTCCCAGAAATTCATTTCTGAAAAACATGGTCTGGGTGAAAAGCCAATTGACTTTGTTTTCCATGGTGGTTCAGGTTCAACGCTGGACGAAATTCGTGAAGCTATCTCCTACGGCGTTGTGAAGATGAATATCGATACCGACACCCAATGGGCTACCTGGGATGGAATTCGTAAATACGAGGCACAAAACAGAGCTTATTTGCAAGGTCAGATCGGAAATCCGGATGGCGAAGACAAACCAAATAAAAAGTATTACGATCCACGTGTTTGGTTGCGCAAAGGTCAGGAATCAATGATCGAAAGATTAAAAGTTGCCTGCACTGATTTAAATAATATCGACAGAAGCTAATTACTTCCAGCATAAAAGTTTAACCCGGAATGATCTTCCGGGTTTTTTATTTTCAAAAATTTGGAGTAAATTAGGGTAACTCAATCTGCTCCCATGAACTTCAGACAAATTATTCAGGATTATTTTACTTTTAGCCGAAACGAGCGCAAGGGAATTGTTGTTCTTTTAATCCTGATCTTTTTGTTAGCTGTTGCCAATAAAGTCATTTTTTATTTTGAAAAGCCTGCCAAGATTGATGCAGAATTACTGGATTCAGCCAGTCGCGAATTGGGCTTATTCAACGATTCCATTAATCAATCGGAGTCAAAAAAATCATTTTTCTTTTTCAATCCCAATACGATTGATTCGGTTGCTCTTGATAGTCTGAACATTCCATCGCCAGTAAAAAATAATCTGCTGAAATTTAGGGATAAGGGCGGTAAAATACTTTCGAATTCTGATTTTAGAAAAATATATGGAGTAACAGGTCAGATTTACACACAGGTGTCACCATTTCTTTTGTTTGAAAATGAATCTACCTCGCAGAAGAATAAAACTTCAATTTCAGAACTTTTTTTGTTTGATCCCAATAAGACCACTGACAGTGAATTTCTTCGTCTAGGCTTCACCGATAAGCAGATAACAACCATACGAAAATATATCGATAAAGGTGGAATATTCAGGAACAAAGCTGATTTCTTCAAGATTCGGGTGATTACTGAGAAGCAGAAAAGTAAATTGGCTGATTGGATTGTATTTGAAAGTGTTCAAAAAGCCTCAACTGAAGGGAAGGTAGTATTAAAGACAAGCAGCATCGAAATTAATTCAGCAGATTCCATTCAATTGAGACAATTGCTTGGCATTGGCAGTGTTTTATCAAAGCGTATTGTGAAGTATCGCGATTTATTGGGTGGGTTTTATTCGGTTAATCAGCTAAAGGAAGTCTACGGTATAAGTGAACCAACCATACAGATGATTCAGGATAAAATAACTGTTGATGTTTCTACGGTCAAAAAGCTCGACATTAATTTTGCCGATGCGAATGAACTTTCCCGACATCCTTATCTGAAGAAGAATCTGGCAAGTAAGATTGTAAAGTTTAGAACGAAGAATGGAAGCATTCGGGATTTGGCAATTCTTCGTGACAGTATGATTTTAAACATAGATGAATACAACAGAGTAAAGCCTTATTTTTAGAACAAAATCTGGCATTTTGCGTTCATCTTTTTGTAACAGTTAGTACCTCAAAACTATTAATATTTAATTTTTTTGGTATAAATTTGATTAGTAATGTTTAATTCATAAATTTGCGGCTCAAATTTTAACAAGAAAAAATATAATTCCATGATCGTTATTCCAGTAAAAGAAGGCGAAAATATCGAAAGAGCGCTTAAGAGATTTAAAAGAAAGTTTGAAAAAACAGGTGTTGTAAAAGAATTGCGCGAAAGACAAGCTTTTACAAAACCATCAATTGAAAGAAGGGCTGAAGTAAAAAAAGCCATTTACATTGAAAATTTGCTGCGTCAGGACGACTAGAAGTTTCTGGAAGATTCCTGCATTAAGATGAAAATTATTTACTAATGTCCCATCAGGAATCATTTATTAATTACCTGAAATACGAAAAAAGGTATTCGCATTTAACTGCTATAGCCTATAAAAAAGACCTCGATCAGTTTGAAGAGTTTTTTGTCAAAACGATCGGGGATTTTAATGTTGAAGGAATAAATGATAAGATAGCCCGAATGTGGGTTGTTGAACTGATGGATAATGGGATTTCAGCCCGTACTGTAAATAAGAAGATCTCAGCATTAAAGTCTTTTTATAAATACTTATTGAGGTTCGAGGTAGTTAAGGAGAACAACTTGGTTAATGTGATTGTGCCTAAGGTTCGTAAAAAACTACCTCAGTTTGTAGAGGAGAAAAGTTTGAATCATTTGCTTGATGATGGTTTCTTCGGAACCGATTTTGAAGCGCTTCGTGACAAACTAATTTTAAGTCTTTTGTATGGTACAGGGGTTCGATTGTCTGAATTGATGCACTTAAAAGATGCTGACATTTATACAACCGAATTTCTGATAAAAGTTTTAGGTAAGCGAAATAAAGAACGCATTATTCCTTACCCACGAAGCTTAAATCTGTTGATAGAACAATACAAGTCTGAACGTACCCAGTTGTTTGGTAGCCCTACACCATGTCTTTTATTGACATCAAAAGGGAAGCCCGTGTATGAGAAACTGATATATCGGGTAGTTTGTAAAAATCTAGCTATGGTAACTACAATAGATCAAAAAAGTCCGCACGTGCTCCGACATACTTTTGCCACTCATTTACTAAATCGGGGAGCCGATTTAAATGCAGTAAAGGAATTGCTCGGTCACTCAAATCTTTCTGCTACGCAAATTTACACACATACCTCTCTCGAAAAGATTCAAAAGGTTTACAGACAAGCACATCCACGATCATAAATTTTAGGAGGATAAATTATGAATATTCAGTTAACAACTGTACACTTTACGGCCGATCAGAAATTGATTGATTTTGTAAACAAAAAAGTACCAAAGCTTGATACCTATTTTGAGGGCATTATTGGTGCAGAAGTAATTTTGAAGGTTGTCAAACCTGAAACAGCTAATAATAAAGTGGCTGAAATTAAGCTTTCCATTCCTGGAACTGATTATCTTTTTGCTGAAAAACAAGCAGATTCATTTGAGGAATCTATTGATTTGGCGATTGAAGCCGTTCGCAAACAACTAACCAAATTCAAAGACAAACTGAAGGACAAATAAATTGAAAAATTTATTTCGTTCTTGTGAATTCCAATAAAATATTTATACATTTGCAAACCTTTTTTGAGCAAGTTTCTTAACTAAGAAATCTTTACAAAAAGAAAGCCCTGTAGACAGGATTTTGATTGTTTATAGGGTCTTTGACATGATGTATAAATTTTGCCGAATTAGCTCAGTTGGCCAGAGCACGTGATTTGTAATCTCGGGGTCCACAGTTCGAATCTGTGATTCGGCTCATAATTAAGTTCTGATAATATTGATATTGGGGAGATACCAAAGTGGCCAACTGGGTCTGACTGTAACTCAGATGACGTACGTCTTCGTAGGTTCGAATCCTGCTCTCCCCACAAAAAAGTTTCAAGTTGAAAGTTCCATGTTCCAAGTTAGCCTTGGAATTTGAAATCTGGAATTTGCAATTTAATTGCGGGAGTAGCTCAGTCGATAGAGCATTAGCCTTCCAAGCTAAGGGTCGCGAGTTTGAATCTCGTCTCCCGCTCAAAAAAGAAAGATTGCTGATGTAGCTCAGGGGTAGAGCGCTTCCTTGGTAAGGAAGAGGTCGCGAGTTCAATTCTCGCCCTCAGCTCTGATGAAAGTTTAAAAGAAAATTTATAAAAATTACAAGTTATGGCTAAAGCAAAATTTAACAGGGACAAAGACCATGTCAATATTGGTACAATTGGCCACGTTGACCATGGCAAGACTACTTTGACTGCCGCTATTACTACCGTATTAGCAAAAAAAGGGTATTGCGAAATTAAGTCGTTTGAATCAATCGACAGCGCACCTGAAGAAAAAGAACGTGGTATTACAATTAATACTGCACACGTAGAGTACGAAACAGCTACTCGTCACTATGCTCATGTTGACTGTCCTGGTCACGCCGACTATGTGAAAAACATGGTTACTGGTGCTGCTCAGATGGACGGTGCTATCATTGTAGTTGCTGCAACTGATGGTCCTATGCCTCAGACTCGCGAACACATCCTTTTGGCTCGTCAGGTAAACGTACCAAAACTGGTTGTTTTCATGAACAAAGTTGACATGGTTGACGATCCAGAAATTTTGGAACTTGTTGAAATGGAAGTTCGCGAATTGTTGAGTTTCTATGGATTCGACGGAGATAATTCACCAGTTATCATGGGTTCTGCTCTTGGTGCATTGAATGGTGAACCAGAATGGGAACAGAAAGTTCTTGAATTAATGGATGCCGTTGATGCTTGGATTCCACTTCCTCCACGTGATGTTGATAAACCATTCTTGATGCCAGTTGAAGACGTATTCTCGATTACAGGTCGTGGTACTGTTGCAACAGGTCGTATCGAAACTGGTGTTGTTCACACAGGTGATGAACTTCAATTAATCGGTTTAGGTGCTGAAGGTCGTAAGACTGTATGTACCGGAGTTGAAATGTTCCGTAAGATTTTGGATGATGGACAAGCTGGTGATAATGTAGGTTTGTTATTGCGTGGTGTTGACAAAAAAGAAATCAAACGTGGACAGATTCTTGCAAAACCAGGTTCAATTACTCCTCATACAACTTTCAAAGCTGAGGTTTACATCCTGAAAAAAGAAGAAGGTGGACGTCATACTCCATTCCACAACAGATATCGTCCACAATTCTATTTACGTACCCTTGACGTGACAGGTGAAATCCACTTGCCAGAAGGACGCGAAATGGTAATGCCTGGTGATAACGTATCAATTGAAGTAGAATTGATCTATCCTGTAGCTCTTAACATTGGTCTTCGTTTCGCAATTCGCGAAGGTGGACGTACTGTAGGTGCTGGTCAGGTTACCGAAATTACTAAATAATTTCCAACCATATTATTCTGATAAAAAGTCCCGGACTTTATGCCCGGGACTTTTTACGGATGTAACTCGGTCGGGAGTTTTGTGTTTTTAGTTTGAGTAGTAAGTTCGAATCTTACCATCCGTACAAATTTATTATTTTACAAAATGAAACTTAAAATTTACTTTGAAGAAGCTTATAACGAGCTTGTTCATAAAGTTTCCTGGCCTACATGGAAAGAATTACAAAATAGTGCTTTCATTGTAATGGTTGCTTCCTTTATTATAGCACTAATAGTTTTCGTAATGGATTTCTCTTTTGAAAACATTATGAGCTTTGTGTACAGATTATTTTATTAATTCCATTTGGAGTACAACATGAGCGAAAACGTAAAAAAATGGTATGTTCTTCGGGCAATTGGAGGAAAAGAAAAGAAAGTCAAAGAATATATTGAAAACGAGATTGCAAATGCTGGTCTCCAGGAGTTTGTTTCGCAGGTTTTAATTCCTACAGAAAAAGTATATCAAATACGCAACGGTAAAAAAATCAGCAAAGAAAGAAATTTCTTTCCTGGTTATGTGCTTATTGAAGCATGTTTGGTAGGGGAGATTCCTCACATTTTGAAAAATATCCCCAATGTTATTGGCTTCCTGGGTGATACAAAAAGTGGTGAACCAGTTCCTATGCGCCAGTCAGAAGTTTACCGGATTTTAGGTCGGGTAGATGAAATGGCTGAATCAAGCGAAGAGATGAACATCCCATTTGTAGTTGGAGAAACTGTGAAAGTGATTGATGGGCCATTCAATGGCTTCAACGGAATCATTGAAAAAATCAATGAGGAAAAGAAGAAGCTTGAAGTAATGGTCAAAATTTTTGGACGAAAAACTCCTTTGGAGCTTAGCTTTATGCAAGTAGAAAAGGAGTAATAAATCATTTATCGATTTTATTATGGCTAAAGAAATTGCTGGATTCATTAAATT
>Ga0208789_1000565_pt1 | contig 32402 bp, 20 predicted proteins | sample Methanotroph_Enr_FD_187368 | JGI IMG/M metagenome (GOLD analysis project Ga0208789, IMG submission 187368) | Enriched soil microbial communities from Old Woman Creek wetland in Ohio, USA - Methanotroph_Enrichment_5 (SPAdes) (version 2) | ecosystem: Environmental > Terrestrial > Soil > Wetlands...
CCGGGTTGCCCGATGCCCCGCCGGTTGCCGAAACTGTAAACGGTGCGTCGCCATAGGTTTTGTCTGCCAATGCATCAAAAGTGATGGTTTGGGCTTGTTTGTTCACAGTTAACAGTTGGCTCGCTTGGGTAGCAGCGCTATAGTTAATGTTACCGGCCTGATTGGCATAAATTATACAGCTTCCAGCGCCAACAATAGTTATTGTCGATCCATCGGCTCCTGTACAAGTTGCCACCGAATTATTCGAACTGGTAAATATAACCGGATTGCCCGATGCTCCCCCCGGTGCCAAAACAGTGAACGGTGCATCGCCATAGATTTTGGCTGCCAATGCTTCAAAGATTATACTTTGGGCTTGTTTGTTTACGGTCAGGACTTGTGTAGTCTGGGTCGCTGCATCGTAATTTTGGTTACCTGCCTGGCCGGCTATAATATTGGCAGTGCCTGCACCAACAATGGTTACGGTATTGCCCGAGACGGTTGCTACTGATGAGTTGTCGGTGGCATAAGTAACCGCCAAACCCGAACTGGCTGTGGCCGATAAGGTGAACGGCGAATCACCGTAAGTTTTGTCTGACAAAGCATCAAAGGTGATGGTTTGAGTAGATTTGCCCACGGTCAACAATTGACCGACTTGTTCAGCGGCGCTATAGTTGATGTCCCCGGCCTGCCTGGCATAAATGGTACAGCTTCCGGCGCCAATAACTGTTATTGTTGATCCGTTAGTTCCAGTACAGGTTGCTATTGCATTATTTGAGCTGGTAAAGGTTACCGGGTTGCCCGAAGTGCCTCCTGTTGCCGAAACTGTGAACGGCGCATCGCCATAAGTTTTGTCGGCCAAAACTTCAAAGGTGATGGTTTGGACTTTTTGAGTTATCGTCAAAATTTGTATAACCTCTGAGGCCGCACTGTAGTTTGCGTTCCCGGCCTGGCTGGCTGTGATGTTGGTTGTGCCTGCCCCAACAATGGTTACGGTATTACCCGAAACGGTGGCTACTGCTGTGTTGCTGCTGGTATAACCAACAGGCAAACCGGAAGAAGCTGTCCCTGATAATGTAAACGCTGCATTGCCATACGTTTTATTCGCTAATGCGTCGAAAGTAATAGTCTGTGATGCTTTTTCCACAGTTAGCGATTGGGTAACATCTGTTGCCGGGTTCCAGGTTCCGTCACCTGCTTGTGTAGCAGCAATGACAACCACTCCCGCCCCTGAAATAGTCAAGGTATTTCCGGATAAGGTTGCCGGGCCGCTTACCACCGTATAACTAACGGGAAGAAGCGAACTGGCTGATGCGCTTAACCCAAGCGTTAAGCCCGGAGAATATGTTTGATTGCCCAAGGTATTGAATGTGATTGACTGGTTCGATTTTACCACATCAAACGAATGGCTGATACTGGCCGCATTGTAATTGTCGTTGCCAGCCTGGTCAACTTTAACAACCACATTGCCTGTGGCGCCGATACTTTCCAGTTGGTTGCTCCCGTTTAAGGTGGCAACGCTGCCAGAACCAAGTGAAATCACAACAGGCAGTCCAGAAGAAGATGAGGCTGTAACCTGGATTGCTCCAATGAAATCGTTAAGCGCTACTGCCCCAACAGGTAATGGGTTTAATGTAAGTGCCTGATTAGCTTTCGAAACGGTTAAACTTCGTGCAACATTGGTTGCTCCGTTGTAATTGACGTTTCCGTCCTGGCTGGCTGTGATGCTGGTTGTCCCTGCCCCGACGATGGTTACCTGGGTCCCCAAAACGGTGGCGACCGCTGTATTGCTGCTGGTATAGCTAACTGGCAAACCGGAAGACGCTGTCGCTGTTAAGGCGAACGGCGTATCGCCATAAGTTTTATTTGTTAAAGCATCAAAGGTGATGGTTTGTGTAGATTTGCCCACGGTCAGCAATTGGCCAACTTGCCCGGCCGCGCTATAGTTGGCGTTTCCGGCCTGGTTGGCATAAATGGTACAGCTTCCGGCGCCAACAACTGTTATTGTCGAGCCATTGGGTCCGGTGCAAGTGGCAATAGAATTATCCGAACTGGTAAACGTAACCGGGTTGCCCGAAGCTCCTCCTGTCGCCGAAACCGTGAATGGCGCATCTCCGTAAGTTTTGTCTGTCAATGCATCAAAAGTGATGGTTTGGGCTTGTTTGTTTACCGTCAGAGCCTTTGTAACCTGGGCTGCTGCATCGTAATTTGCATTGCCGGCCTGGTTGGCTATAATATTGGCAATGCCTGCGCCAACAATGGTTATGGTATTGCCCGAAACGGTTGCTACTGATGAGTTGTCGGTGGCATAAGCAACCGCCAAACCCGAACTGGCTGCGGCCGATAAGGTGAATGGTACATTTCCATAGGTTTTGTCTGCCAAAGCATCAAAGGTGATGGTTTGGGGCGCCCGTTCTATGGTTAGAAGCTGGAAAGCAAGCGTGGCCGATGTAAAGTTGGCATTGCCCGCCTGATTGGCAATAATAATCGTACTGCCAGCGCCATTAATTGTAACCGTATTCCCCGAAATCGAAGCTACCGATGTATTACTGCTGCTATAACTTAATGCCAGGCCAGAACTGGAGCTTGCCGTTAATTCAAACGGCGCATCGCCATAAATTTTATTTGCGATGGTGTTAAACGTAATGCTTTGTGATGCCTGGAATACGGTGAAGCCATGCGTGACCGGCAATGCTTCGCTGTAGTTTGCATTACCTCCCTGAGTGGCAGTAATATTTACGCTTCCGGCACCAACTATGGTTATCTCATTGCCCGAAACCGTTGCTACTGAAGTATTGCTGCTGGTATAGCTTACTTCTAATCCTGAACTTGCGGTTGCCGATAGTGTGAACGGCGCATCGCCATAGGTTTTGTTGCCCAATACCCCGAATGTAACGACCTGGGATATTTTATTCACAGTTAATGTTGCCGTGGTGGTACCTTCTGCAAAATCCCCATTAGCGGCCTGGGTAACAGTAATCGTGGCCGTCCCCCCGCCAACAATGGTTACAGTATTGCCAGTAATTTTAGCTACTGCTTCATTGCTGCTGCTATAAGTAAAAGCCCCGGCAGAAGCGCTGGTTGCGGTGATTGTAAAGTCCGGGTCGCCATAATTTTTGGTTATATTGCCCAGGGTAATGGTTGGGGCATCGGTATTTACGGTAAGTGTAGCTGTTGCTGTGCCTTGTTTATAATTGGCATCGGTAACCTGTGTGGCAGTGATGGTAGTTGCCCCTGCACCGACTATGGTTATTGTACTTCCGGCTACTGTTGCTACGCTTTCGTTGCTACTTGAGTAGGTAATGGCACCCGTTGAGTTACTGGTTGCCGATACATTGAATGGTACATCGCCATAATTTTTGGTTATATCTGCCAACGTAATGGTCGGGTCAACTTTATTGACAGTCAGTATAGCTGTAGTTGAACCGGCCAGATAATTTGCATCGGTTTCCTGGGATACTGAAATCGTGGAATTTCCAGCCCTGACAATGGTAACCGTATTTCCATTAATTGTTGCAACATTGGTTTCACTGCTTGTATAAGAAAAAGCCCCTGTCGAGGTACTGGTTGCCGATAAAGTAAAATCAGCCACGCCAAAATCTTTTGTGATATCGTTCAGCGTAATGACCGGGGCAATTTTATTGACGGTTAAGGTTGCTGTTATTGTCCTCGGTTTATAGTTGTCCTCGGTTGCCTGCGTAACTGTAATTGTAGTTGTTCCGGCGCCAACAATGGTAACCGTACTGCCACTGATTGTTGCCACAGACTCCAGACTGCTGGTATAGGTAATTTCGCCTGTTGAATTACTGCTTGCTGCCAACGTGAAGGTTGCATCGCCATAATTTTTTGTAATGTTGCCCAGAGTAACCGTAGGGTCTGCCTTATTTACGGTTAATGCCTGGGTTACTTCAGGGGCAGGGTAATATGATGCGTTGCCTGCCTGGTTTGCAGTAATATTACAGGTGCCTGCGCCAACAATATGAACTGTATTTCCTGAAACTGTTGCAATTGATGGATTATCGCTGGCATACGTGATTGGCAACCCGCTCGATGCATTCAGCGGAAGTGTAAAATCGGGATCGCCGTAAGTTTTAGTTGCCAATGTAAATGTAATGGTTTGCGGGGCCCAAAACTCGTCCGCTCCAATATCAGGGGTTGATACATCGCGGGTGTCGCCATCTAAATCAGTGGTTACCGAACCTATTACCGCTCCGGCATTGCTGGCAACTGTTGTTTTAGTGGCGTCAATGTGTAAGTCGTAAGTTCCACTGGTACTCACAAAAGGAGTGGCCGTTTCGGTTACAGCTTTATTGTCTTTGGGCGATACCGCAGCCTGATAGCTTGCAAGGGTCTGGTAGCCTGTCCCGGTGTAATAAATCAGGTTTTTAGGGCCCGGCGCGCCTCCATAATACAGGTTGTTGTTGGTTGTTGCACTCAAAGTCCCGGCGGTTTTATAGAAGGCAACGGCGCGTGTACCGGTAGTCATTACCGATTTGTTGATTAGAATATTGTTGCGCATGTCAAGCGTTCCGGTATTTTGTTGCCAAACACAAGCTGAGGTATTTGACGCATTGGTACTGGTATAATCCAAATAAACCGTATTGTTATACAAGTTGACATTGGTGCAGCTAAACGTTATTCCCGATACCGCATTGGCTACACTGTTTGCGGCTTTTAGGTTGTAAAGCATGTTGTTGTAAATAGTAGCCGTTGTACCGGTATAAGCCAAAATACCAACTACATTTCCCCAAGTAGCTACCGACGAATTATTGACATAATTTAAGTTGTTTATGGTGTTGTTGTAAATATTTGCCGTAGTACCGGCAGATTCAATACCAATAATTCTGCCCTGACCAGAAGCGGTTGAATTGTTTTTAATATCCGAAATGACATTGTTGTAAATAGTACAGGCGCCTTCCACTACTTTAATCACCCAAACAGCTTGACTATTGGTATTCTGGTTATCAATGGTTTGTATGGTGTTGTTGTAAATATTTGCCGAAGCATTGTTTTCGAGATAAATGCCCATTACACCCAAGGCAGGGTCTGATTTATTTACTTTTAAGCCGGCAATGGTATTGTCGTGCAACGAAGCGGTATTGGTCCCATTTAATGAATGGATACCCGTTACGCTGTTTGTAGCAGACGTAATAGGGGATGCCGATTTAAATGAGATGGAAGTATTAGCAAATTCAAAATTCGTCTGGTATTGATATTCCAAACCAAAAGTTGCATTTGCATTGTTGTTATAACCAACTTCTGAAATTGAACTAACCCCGTTGTTTTCAGTACTAACTTTATTATTCACATCATACGAACCCGTTGCCCCTATCATGTAATAACCACGTACCGGCCGCAATATGGTATTGTTTAAGAATGCGTTGTAACTGTTGGCCCCGGCCGCGCTGGTAGCCACCGATGACAAATAAATACCTTGGGTAAGGCTTGTATTGGCTGCCGCAAAGCTAATATCGCAATTCTTAATGGTATTGTGCTGGCAACCATCGGTAGCAGCGCCTGCCAGGTAAAAACCCCATTCCACAAAATTGTTTGAATTCGTTCCATTGGCCTGAATTTCCAAACCATCGAAAGTAATATAATCGCAACTGTTCAGCCGGAAGCAGGCATCATCAGTTGAAGTCCCTGTAAATAATATTTTGGGTTTGTTGGCGCCATCGCCCGAACGCTGGAACGTAATGGTGTTTGCCGATGTGCCGGTAGTACTAATGGTACGCGTGGCGACTTCATTAAAAGTTGCGCCATCTTTAACCATAAAGGTGACCGGTCCGGCAATGCCAACATTTAATGCAGTAACTGCTGCCGTAAATGTTGTAAAATTACGGGCGCCGCTGCCAGTTGGATCAATGGTATAGATACCTGATAAAAGTCCATTAATGCTTCGCGAGCCGGTAGGTGCAGTAAGCTGTGGCGTAACCGGAAGGCCATTAGCAGTAACCGAAGTACATTGCGCATCCAACACATTGTTTACGGTAGCGCCATCGGCCACATCGTAAGTAAGCCAGAAATAGTTGTTGCCAGCGGTTAGCACCTGGCTGCCGGTTACCGTAAATGTTCCGTTCGGGTTGGCAATTGCTGAACCAACTTGCGTTGTTGTTGCAAAAGTGCCGGTGGCGCCGGTATACCAAAGCTTAGCGTTGGCAATATCGGTAGCGGCATTGGTCGATCCGGTCGTATTAAAAGTAAACGAAGTGGCTGAAGGCGTGCTGTTGGTATTAATTACCACGGCAATTATTTCCTGGTTGGTTAAACCTCTGGATGAAGCGGTTACATTATTTTGTGTGGTAATAATGTAGGGTGTTTGTGTAAAATCGCCTTCATCAGCCCCCAAGTCAGGGGTTGAGGCATTTCGGATATTTCCATCGATATCGGTCGTAATATTTACCGGGGTTGTGATTGGTAAACCATGGCTTTCAAGCAAAGTTGAAACATCAGTCTTGATGTGTAAGTCGTATGTCCCACTGGTACTTACAAATGGAGTAGCGCTTTCGGTTACCGAAGCATTTTCTTTTGACGCAACCGCAGCCTGGAAATCTAAAAGCGTATTCGCGCTGGGAGTCCCGGAATTAGCGGTATGATAGATTTTGTTATTGGCCCCCGGAGTCCCTGCGTAGTATAAATTATTGTTGGAAGTAGCAGACAAATTAAAGGCACTATTATTTCTAAACAGGGCAATATTCCAAGCACCGTTTGTATTGGTTCCTTTACATACAAAAATATTGTTCCGCAAATCAATTGCTCCTCCGGTACTTGTATAAAGCGCTGTTGATATGTTCCCGTTTGTGCTGCTGCTATTATCGATGTAAACCGTGTTGTTGTAAACATTGCAATTCCCGGAGACGAGCAAAATACCGCTTACTGTTGGGTTTGTGCTTCCGTTGGCACATTTCAGGTTGTAAAACATGTTATTGTAGATATTGGCATTCGAAGAACCTGTATGAATGCGTAAACCTTCAATACCTGCGTTTGTACCGCTCCCTGTGGAAGTAAGGTTAAAGACTTTGTTATTATAAAAATTATTTGCAGTGCCTGCCATAGTTTCCATCCCCACAATTCTGGCGGATGTAGATGTACTTGCATTGGTAATGTCTTTTATTACATTGTTATAGACTGTTGAATTACCGCTTTCTATTTTCACACCCCAGATATCGCAACCACCGCTTGTTGATGTTTGTGCAAAGTTCTGGATAGTATTGTCGTGTATCGACGTAGTAGCGCCAGTCGCAATATAAATACCCCTGAAATATTCAGTTGTGTTGCCTTGTGCAATATTGGCGTCTTTAATGGTATTCCCGTTAATTTCCAGCGTGTTTGCCCCTGATCCAGATCTTATACCGGCTACATCCAGATTGCTGGTCTGGCTTGTCGGATTGAATTGTATCAGGTTATTTGAAATTTTTGCATTTAACTGATAATCGATATTAATACCATAAATAACCTGATTTGTACCGGTGTTGCCCAGGTTTGTAATGCTATTTCCGTTGGCTTCGTTTCCGCTGTCATAACCGCCACCGGAGCCATAAAAACGAATTCCCTGGTTTATATTGCTGATTGTATTGTTATTTACTTTATTGTTGTTATTTAAATTGCTCGTTGTTGAGTTAAACCGGATTTCAATCCCGTAGCCAATTTGTGTGGTATTTGCGGCGTTTAACTGAATATTACAATTCTGGATCAGGTTGTCGTTGCAGCCGTTTGTTCCGTTTGCAGCAAAAACAATCCCATAGGTAGTATTCGCAGAAGTCGCGCGAAAATCCAACCCATCGAGTGTAATATAATCACAACCAGAACAAAAGAGCATTTCAAAGGGGGCGCTACCCACAGCCGGGACATTAATAATTGGTTTGTTTGTTCCGTCATTGCTCCTGATAAAGGTAATGGTGTTTGCAGCAGTCCCTGTGGCAGTTAAACTTAATTCCGCCGCTTCATTAAACGTTGCATCGTCTTTAACCCTAAAAGTTACCGGGGCACTAATCCCCACCGAATTCAAATCACTAATTGCTGCCGAAACCGTCGTATAATTCCGGCTTCCGCTTCCCGCAGGATCGATGGTATAAGTACCGCCCATTTTTTGAAGTGTTGTCAGTGTATTCGAAGTTCCATAATACCCACCTGTACCTGTCACACTTGTTTTTTCGGCTCTGACACGCCAGTAATAAGTCGTATTAAAGTTTAACCCGGTAACATCTTGGGACAAATTAGATCCGCAATCTTTTGCATTGTAGCCGCTAACAAACGAGGCAAATGTAGCTGAAGTAGAAACATCCAATAAATATTTACCGACCGTGCCGACAGTTGGGGCGTCCCAATTTGCAGTAAAGCTTCTTCCATCAATATTGGTGGTTGTAGTATTGGCTGGAACCACCATGGCATAACTTTCAGCCCAGGTTGGACTGCCTGAGAAAGAGCCTGTGTTGGAACCCTTAAGGTCGGTAAGCGTGGTTCCCGTGTTTTCATCAAACCCATAATATGCTACCAGATTCGATTCAGAAGCAGGAGTTAACGCAGAATACATGGCCGACTGAATCTGCGCTTGCGAACGGGCTGTGTTCCAGACTCGCACTTCGTCAATCTGTCCATTAAAATATCGCGCCCCGGCAGTCACAAAATCGGCTCCAATAGTCATTACGTTCGTATTGGCGGCAAGTGCAAAGCCAGTTCCTGTTTTTACAAGTACCCCATTAATATATATAGAACGCGTACCTGCATTTACTACACCTGCCACATGATACCACCGGCCGATGGTCAACAGGCCGGTGGCAGTTTCTACTTCACAAAAGTTTATGCCGGTATAAGGCGAAGCATTGGCTAACCGAAGCATAAATCCATAAGCGTTAGTCGCTTGGTATTTACTTACGATACCACCCAGGGAATTAAATCCGCTGGGCTTTATCCATGCTTCAACAGTAAAGTTATTCGTCAAATCTAATGAGCTATTACCGGGCACAGTCACATAGTTTGAACTAAACTGAAGGGCAGTGCCTTGTGCAAATAAATGATAACCCGAACCCACCAAAAGCATGGGCAGAATAAGCACTTTAAACAGTAAAAAGTAAAGTTTTTTCATAGCTAGGATATTTTTTTGTTGATTTTTTTCGGAATGGTTGTTTCTGGATCCGTTTGCTTTCGGGGATTTTTTTTCCTTTCAGGCGCAACGCGTTCAATTAACTGTTTCAGGCTGAAGTTTTGTTCTTCCACCTTCTTATGCAAGTTTGACTTTGCTTTTGCCATGGTTGTTTGCAGAAAGAATTTGATCAAATATATTGATACAGAGTACCATTCGTAAATTTTGTGAGGTAACAAAAGGTGGACAATGTAGATTAATATAATGAATGTCAGCGATTTACGCCTTGAAGTGAAAAGAAATAACTTTTATGTATTTATTTGTTTCGGGGTAAGAAAATGCAGTGAAACAGGGGCATTTTAAATTGTGGCGAGTGGTCGATCAAATATTTCGAATTCAATAATTTTCGAATTCACTTTGTAAAAAGCTGACAGTTGAATTCGCATGGCTTTATCCGCGTGTCACTAAGAAATATGGAACTAAATTGAAAGAAGGAAAGTAATCAGGTTGTCTTCCAGAGAGAGTTTTAATCGTTTTCGCAGGCGGGTTCGGGCTGTTTTTATGCTGTCGTTCGAGAGAAAAGTGATGGAGGCAATTTCTTTTGTACTAAGGTTTAAGCGCAAGTAGGCTGCTAATTTTATTTCGGCAGGCGTAAGGTCGGGGAATTGTTCAGTCAGTTTTTCGAAAAAGCGGGGATGGACATTTTTAAAATAGGCTTCAAAATGATTCCATGATTCCCCTTTTATTTTTAGCGATATCTCGTGGGACAAGTTTTGAAGCTTTTTCTCCAGTTTTCGGTTGCGGATACCATATTCTGTATTGATCTCAGTGATTTCATCCAGAACTTTCAGGTTAAATTCATTGTTTTGCATAATATTCATAGCAATGGAAACCAATTCGCGGTTTTTAAGGTTCACGGTTTCCTTGTAATAATCAGAAAGCATCAGCATCGAACCCAAACGGGCTGTCAGTTCCAGTGCATCAATGGGTTTTCTGATAAAATCGATGGCGCCAGCTTCAAGTGCGGTTTTTAGATGCCCGGAACTGGTCATTGCCCCGGTAAGCATCACTATCGGAATATCAGGCGTTATTGGCCCACTTTTTAAATTTTTAATCAATTCAATTCCCGACATCCCTGGCATTTCCCAATCGGTGACAATTAAATCGGGAAGGAATTTCTCAGCAATCCGAATCCCATCAATTCCGTTCAGCGCCCGGTAGAAGGTATATTTCGTGTCCTCCTGTTCCATTATATCAATAATGGAATTTACAATCTCAGGCTCGTCATCAATAACCAGTATTTTATATTCCATCATTTATACTTCTTTCGCCTTGGCTATTAGTTCTTCATAGAGTCCTTCGTTGCAATAATCTACTGCATTTTTTAATGCCTTTAGCCAATTATCATTTCCAAGTTTTTCGTTTTCAATTTTACGAAGAATTTTTCGAAGTGAGGTTATTTCTGAAACCTCATATTTTTCGAGCAAAGGAATTATATCCTTCAGGGAAAACTTCTCAGCAGGAGTCAGGACGATTTCCGTCTCTTTTGTTTTGATCTTGTCAGGGGCTTCATCAGGAATAGAGAAGCTGGGTATTGTAAACCAAACCGTTGTCCCAGCTTCAGTTTGCCCATCAATCCAGATAACGCCACCATGGGCTTCAACAGCCATTCTGCAAAAGGTCAGTCCCAAACCGGATGAGTGCCCGCTTCCTTTAGACTTTGGGTCAATCTGTTGAAATTTATCGAAAACTAGCTGGCGCTTGTCAATTGGGATTCCTATTCCGTTGTCAACCACTTTTATTTTTACAAAACCGGGGGATGCTGTTGCTTCTTCGTCGCTTATAATAATGCTCCCGTTATTTGGGGTAAATTTTATGGCATTCGAAAGCAGATTAACAAATATCCGTATTAAAATCTCTTTGTCAGCAAAAACGCCTGTTCCGGAGCCGACGTTGTTTCCAATATTGATGTTTTTTCTTTCGGACAGATATTTGACATATCCGATAGCAGAATTGGCTATATCCGCCAAATAACAAGCTTCTTTATCCAGTACCATCGTTGTTGATTCGTACTTGTAAACATCCAATATGTTCAGCACCATGTTTAGCAATTTCGAGGCGGCATGCTTCACCTGCTCGAGTTTATTCTCAGGCGAAAGTTGAACAGACGGATTAATGATACCGTACAATGGCGCTTTTAAATCATGAACAATGGTGTTGGTCATCTCTTCTTGAAATTTTTGCAACGAAACAATCTGTTCGTTGGTTTCCGACAGTTTTTTGTTTTGCATTTTAATTTCAGCAACCTGAATATCAACCGTTTCTTCCAAATCTTGATTGATTTCTTCTAATTTCTGTTCAGCCCAGAGACGTTTCTTCCGGTTTTGCAATAGTAAGATTATAAAATATGTCTGCAAGAAAATTAAAAACAACCCTCCTAAAATGTAAGGCCAGTAAAGCTGCCAGATAGTATATTTCTGAAAAATAACCTTACTTCCGGTTGGCAATATCTCAGGATCAATTTGATGTTTCTGTAGAGCCCTCCAGTTAAAAACATATTCCCCCAAAGCTATCTTTTCAATTTTATTTGTTGAGTTTCCCTGGTTGTTAAGAATCTGAATACATTTCCGGGCAGCATTAATCCCAAGGGTATCCATATTCGCAACATAACCTCCAAGTACGTTCCCAAATATAAAGTGACGCATGTCGGTATAAACAGGGACTTTTGCGACTTTGTCGATTTCTTTTAGCACATTAATGGGTACATAATTATCTCCAGCATTCCCGACAAAAAAATGAAAATAGAAGATAGCCGAATTATCACCTGCATTTTTTGCAATATTCAAAACCTCCTGGTATGAAACATCATTTGTAAAGACAATATCAGCCTTTCTGCCGTAATTTTTCAGTTGTGATTCGTAGCTTTCTTTTTCATTTCTTTCAAAAGGGGCGTTCCCGATTATCGCGTATATTTTTTTTGTTTTTGGCTGTAAATCCTCAATAGTATTAAGCATTGTTTTAAAATCTATCGACCACCTAAGATGAAACCAGTTTTTCTTGGCAGCAACGTTATAGGCACCTGATTTCATAATTGTTAAAACAGGAGCGTCCTTAAATATGGAATCGCCATAGTTTTCCAGAAATTTAACTGCCCCAAATTCAAGCGCCAATATTAATGCAGGATGATGATGTTTGTACTTAATTTTAAGTGATTGGGCTAAAGATGGATAATATTCTTCGCGGGTTTCAGCAAGTATGTGTGTATTAAGATTTTCATATAGAAATTCGATGTGGTTATCCAAACGAAGCATTTCGGTTTTGAAAGCACGGATGAGAATGTTATTGGTGGGGTAGCTTTCGCCTTCACTATTTAAAATGAGTATATTAATACCAGCTTTATTATCTTCAGCTTTTACTTTAACCAAGCAACCCAATATTAGAAATAAAAAGACAAGGTATCTGAAGGCCATTATCCGTGATTTAATGTTGATCATCCTCAGTTATAAATTTTAAAAAATCCAACAAAAAGCGTTTCTTCCGTCAAGAGGAAATAATCGCGAATGAACAATGCTAAATAAGGAAATTTTCATCAATATAACTTTGAAAAGCATCTTTGTATGTGTCGCTCACCGGAATATGAGCCTTGTCGAAAATAATACAATTGCGCTCTATTGTTGTAATTTTTGCAAGATTGACAATGAATGAACGGTGAACCCGCATAAATTGAGCAGGAGGTATGCGTTGCTCAATACTTTTCATTCGTATTAACGACATCACAGGTTTGGCATTTTCGAGATGAATACGCACATATTCATTCATTCCTTCAATATACAGGATTTTATCGATTTCAATACGTATGATTTTATACTCCGATTTTAGAAAAAGATAATTGCTATTAACGGTTAGTTTATCAGGTTGTTTATCACGCAATTCAAAATATTCTTTCGCTTTATTGGCAGCTTTCAAGAACGAAGCGTAATCGATAGGCTTCAGCACGTAATCGAGTGCGTCAATTTTGAAACCTTCAACAGCGTAATCTTTCGAGGCCGTAGTAAAAACCACTTCAGGTCGGTTTTTCAACGATTTCACCAGGTCCATCCCATTCAGGTCGGGCATTTGGATGTCGACGAACATCAGGTCAACCTTATTCCCGTTCAGGTAATTCAAGACTTCCAAGGCGCTTTCGAAACTGGCTACCAAGTTCAGGAACGGCGTTTTTGCGATATATCCGGCGATTTGCTTCAGGGCAAGCGGTTCATCGTCGATGGCAATACAATTAATCATCGGCAAACGGAATTTTTAGTTCAACATGGTAAATATCTGCTGTTTCCAGTATTTCAAGGCTGAAATTGCTCCCATACAAAAGCGCTAACTGTTTCCTCAGGTTTTCAAGCCCTAAACCAGTGCCTGATTCTGTTGTTTCCTGAAATTTTCTATTTTTTACGCTAAAAACAAGTGCATTGGCGCTGGTTTTTGCCTGAATGGAAATAGCTGAAGGTTTAGAATAGCTTACCCCGTATTTAAACGCATTCTCAACCAGAGAAACGAAAAGCAATGGGTGGATTTTCCGTTCGGGCATATCAATGTTAAGATCAACGGAGATTTCAACTCTATCGGAATAACGCAGGCGCATCAGATCGATGAACGAATTCAGGAAATCCAGTTCGTCTTTCAGCACAGCTGTTCCATTTTGTGATTCGGTGAGCAGGTACCGCATAAGTCGCGACAACTGGATAACTGCTTCCTGTGCCTGAGTTTTTTCAATATCTATGAGGGCGTGGATGTTGTTCAGGGTATTCATAAAAAAATGCGGGCTAATCTGTTGCCGGAGGAACGAAAGCTCAGTTTGCAACATTATTTTCTGCTGTTCTTCGTGTTGCTTCTCATCCTCCTTGCTTTTCAAAATAAGCTTCATTGCGGTGTTAAAACCTGCCACCATATAACCCAAAATAATCGTGTCGGTAATCCGTTGCCACGGCGAAAGCTCCCTTTCAATTCCAATTGGGGGAAGCATATGCCCGAAATCAGGCGCAACATCAGGTGGTGGCCCTTCAGACCGGATAAATTCATTGAAGTATCTTGTATAATCTCCCAACCAGGCTATCACTATTATGGATATTGATAAGAGAACAAAATACAGTGCCTGCTTCTTTTTGAACAAATAGACAGGAATTAAAACAGCATTGTTAAAAATGAAGATGAAAAAGAATGGCAATATCCGTATCCACTCCATGATTATTCGTGAAGTAGTAAGTTGCTGCTCGTTACGAAGAATAAAAACAGGCATCAGCAGAATAATCAAACTGATGAGCAGGTAGATAATATTTTCTTTGTCTTTTCTCAATGGGTTAAGCTAAATATCTTCCAAATTTATAGTTTTTGGCTTCAACTGATAAAACTTAATGAAGATCTCTTACCAGACGAACGTAATTATATATTCGTATCACATCGCCTTGCGGGCCCCTTCCCTTTGAAAACATTTTGGGATCACCACTTTTGGGATCGCTCCGTTGCGAACCTGCACCGTGAACATCCATTAATTTTGTGGTTTCACCGTTCAGTGAAGGCATATAACCTAAGCCACTGCCAAAGCAAATATAGACAGCCGCATCGTTAAAAGCTCCTTTATGGGTTGTAGAAGTCCAGAACCAGGGAAAATCCTTTTGACCCAATTCATTTTTAATTTCGGTTGTAATAAATAATGGGTCAATCGCTGCCGAATTTGTTTTTTGTACCGAACGGCCATAATCCACAATGCTCTGCAACTCTTTGGCATTGGGTAAACGCCAATCGTTATAACCAAGATAGGCTTCTTTGTTTTTTTGCCGGGCAAATGCCAAAGCTTCTTCCCAATTCATGGCTTTCTTGCTATCCTCTTTCGACCACATCAAATTTGTTGCACGGTCAGTAATTGTATTATCAAGGTTGTCTTTAAAGTTATTTTTTCCATACTCGACGTTTCCTCTTACAAAACGAACAGTAAATAACTTTTTCCCCACAGCATTTCGTTGCGACTTTTTACCAGCAACTGGAGGTTGCCCGGGTCGCATTCCACTTTGTACCCCGGGTGGTGGCATTTGTTGGCGGTTATCCATTTTTGTTCCTTCGGGATGAACGGGCATGATGAGAGGATAGCCTTTTATCCTCCCGTCGGCTATATTTAATCCAAAAACCGTTTGCTGTCCATCCATTGTTAGCCCATTGTAAAACGTGGAAGTCAACATTTGAACATCAATCGAGCGATTGCCATTGGAAGCATATTTGAAATCAAAATACAAGGTGTCGATAAACGGGGCTGAATTTTTTGGATTCAAAGAAAATAAATCATCTACATTTACATCAATACCGCTGAACAGTATAAGCGAGTATGCCTCTTTAATGGTAGGTAACCGCCAGTCGTTATATCCGGCCAGTTTGAAACTTTTAAGTTTCTCCAATGCTTCTGCATAATTCATTATCTCAAACCCTTTTTGCCACATTAAACCTGTTACGCGGTCTGTTATTGTCCCATTTTCGTTATCCGAGTAGGATGGTTCATTCTGTTTAAACTGTGCATCCTGACCGTAAAATAGTGAACCTTTTACGGGAGCATCAATAACATTGTTGTTATCGAAACATTCTGCCTGACCAGTATCAACAATAGGATATTTCCCGATTGTCGATGTTGTTTGCTGAATACTGATATTAACCTTCTTCTGTGCAGGTAAAGAACAACAAATACATGTAGCTAACGTGATAATAATTAGGCTTTTCATTTTGTTTTGAATTGGATATTAACAAGGTTCTCTATTTTATATTCCTTACCAACCGCACATAGTTCGAAATTCTTTCGGCATCTCCCTGTGGGCCAAACCCAGTGGAAGAAGGGGTTCCTGATTTTGGTTCACACCTTTGGGCACCAGCCCCATGAACATCAGTCCAGATAGTAGTTCCCGGAGAAAACAAATCGGAATATCCCATTGCCCGGCCAAAACAGATGTAAACAGCATCCTGTCCGCCTTCAGATGTACTGTTTCCTATAGCGTGGGTGGTACTCGTCCAATAAAAGGGATAATCAGTCTGTTTAGCCTCGTTGGTAATTGCAGTTGCATTAAATAATGGGTCTATTGCTGCAGAATTGGTTGTTTGCGGTGAACGGGAGTAATCAACAATACTCTGTAGTTCTTTAGCATCAGGTAAACGCCAATCGCTGTGTCCGGCATAAGTGAAATTTTCAGCAAAACTCAGGGCATCTTTCCAGTTCATACCGGTTTGACTATCATTTTTCATCCACATCAAACTGGTTGCATGATCACTAACCGTGCCGTCGCCATTATCTGCTATATTGTTTTTCCCATAGGTGCTGTTTCCCCTGACAAACATGTAATTGAACGTTTTTGAAGCACCATTGGGCAATACAGTTCCATAGCCCTTTATCCTGCCATCGGCAAAATTAACTCCATAAACCAAAGTCAGATTCCGGTCTTTATTTACACCCGGAGATGTATTGCTTGTTGCAACCTGTACATCAATAAGTCTTTGCCCGGAACTATATGCAAATTTGAAATATTCAGTATTTACAAATGGGACTTCGTTTCCTGTCAGTGAGGTAAGATTGCTTACATCTTTGCCGCTAAACATGATTATTGAATACAGCTCCTTAATGGTTGGTACCCGCCAGTCTTTATGGCCACCTGTTGTACATGAAGTTGCTGCTGACTGAATTTCAGAATATGTTTTCGTTCCTGTCATGTCTTGCGTCCACATTAATCCAGTTACATTGTCAGTAATAGTACCGTCGTTGTTATTGGTATAACTTGGCGATTTTCCTGGATAGTTCGAGTTTTGTCCATAAAAATCCTGACCGGAAGAAGGTTTTGAAATAGCAGCAGTGTTATTGTAAGATGTTGATTGGTTGGTCCCAACAATTGGAAATCCGGTAATGTTCGGCAGATTGTCAGTTGACCCGGTTGAAGAGTCTTTTTCACATGCAGTAAATAACGAAATGATCATTATTCCGGCAAAAAGCAGTTTTGTTTTCATCGTTTCTGTTTTTGAATTTTTGTTTGAATCTTTTTGCCAAAAGAAGATGGATAATAAGAAAGTGAAAAAAGATTTCAGTGAATTGGCATATTTTATCAACTAATCGGGAAAAGGGGGAAAACACAATAGAAAATTTTAAAACATTTAGAATTACCAATTAATGGAATTCTTTCATTTCGATTAAATTCAAAGGAAGGTGCAACGATTGTTTTAGAAAATACTTATGGACTATTTAAATTTAGAATATCTACGAATAAAACACTTACTGATTTTGCAGTGAAAGTGTGTCGTAATCCATTGATGATGTGGAATAACCTGGATTTGGATGGCAAGAGGGTGTTTCAAAATTTGCTGTTTCCAGAAGGAATTATCTATAATCGAGAATTCGATCAATATCGAACCACCAGAGTAAACTCATTTTTTTCGACAATTCTGCAACTGAAGCGGGTTCTGGGAAAAAATAAAAGCGGATGTTTTGTCAATTTTGACGAAACTTCCGCTTTGGTGCCCGGAACAAGACTCGAACTTGCACAACCTTGCGATCACTAGTCCCTGAAACTAGCGTGTCTACCAATTTCACCATCCGGGCATTCACTTTTCGTTTAAAGCGCAGCAAATATAGAAAATTTTAATTTCCGGTGAATGGTTTTCATACATAAAAATTTAAAAAGTAAGACTTCCGTTAGGCTTGCTATCCTTAAATAAACAAGTTCAGTAAGTTATCCTCCAACTACCCATCGTTTATCGGCAAAAATCAGGCTTTGGTCGTTTTGTCGGTAAGTTTCGGACACAAATTGCTGAGCTTGCAGGTTCAAAAGCAAAATGAGAAAATATGATTCAAAGCTACACTACACAATATGCAGAAATTTGGGAAAGGTGTTCCATTCAAATGCCCGAATTCTCAAAAGCTTATCCGAAAGAAGATAAGCTTCAAAGGGAAAAATTTCTGGATCAGTTTCTTGAAACTATTAAAGCTTTTCGTAAAGATCGAATTCGAGGCAAATCATTCACTGAAGATGATCAAAAGTTGTTTCTAAGGAATACCCGTGGTTTTTTACGTAACGGACTTGATTTTACTGACGGCCAGCTCGAATTGATATTTTCAGACGAGATGATTGAGATTACCCGTTCGTTTGTCAGGCAGGCGAAGGCTTTTGATGCGCATTTAGCTTTCAACGATATCTTTCAGGCCTGTCGTAACATGTGGATCATGAATGGATTACAATTGATTATGGGAATCCAGATGCAAGTCACACCTTCTATTTTTGCGTATAGCCTGTTGTATCCTTACACCGATAATCTGATTGATGATCCGGGTATCCCCGGATTTGAAAAGCTGGTTTTCAGTGAACGTTTTCGCGACCGGCTTTCAGGAATAATGCTTGAGCCGCAGAATAAAACCGAAAATGCCATTTTTCGTTTGGTTGGAATGATTGAAGAAGAATATTCACGGAATGATTTTCCTGAGGTATACGAAAGTTTGTTGGGCATTCACGATGCTCAAACCAATAGCCTGAAACTCCTTGAGCAAAAGAGCCTGATTGGCGAACCCGAAATTCTTAAGATTTGTTTGGCAAAGGGTGGGGCATCGGTTTTGGCTGATGGCTATCTGGTTGCCGGAAAGCTAACCGAGGTTCAACGCTATTTCTTGTTTGGTTTCGGTGCTTATCTACAGTTACTCGACGATATTCAGGATGTGGAAGAGGATCATGCAGCGGGATTAATGACTGTATTTTCAGAATCAGCATTTCGGGTTTCTCTGGACGGGAAGCTGAACAAAACCTATTGGTTTGGAGAACATGTGATGGATAGCCTTGAGCTTTTTGATGGACAACGCATTGAATTGTTCAAATCGCTCATGCGCAGGAGTATGGATCTTTTTATTACTGAAGCCATAGCCCAGGTTCCAGATGCCTATAGCCGAAAATATGGAGCCACATTTGAACGCTTTTCGCCGTTTCACTTTTCGTATATTCGCAAACGAAAAGAACAGTTTACGCCCTACAATGGATTTTTGCTAACGGCAATTGAAGGGTTTGCTTTTGCTGAAAGTTTGATTTCGGTTTGATGAAGGCAAGTTTCATCTAGTTTTTTCGTTTTTTTTGTGTTATAAAAGTTAAAGTGTTTGAAAGACAATTATTTTTTTGTTGTTTTGGTTAATTAAATTGACGAGACTTAATCTTAAACCAAAATAATTAGAAATGAAAAAGTTATCGCTATTGTTCCTTGTGGTAATTGCCACTTTTACCTTGAAAGCCCAGGTCAATGTGCTGGAAATTGATGCTGCTGGCGGAAAAACTCAAATCAACAAAAACATTTATGGTCAGTTTGCCGAACATCTTGGACGTTGTATTTACGACGGAATCTGGGTGGGCAAAGACTCGCCAATTCCAAATGTAAACGGTTACCGTAAAGATTTGCTCGAAGCCCTTCAGGCACTTAAAGTTCCGGTGCTTCGCTGGCCGGGAGGTTGCTTTGCCGATACTTACCATTGGAAAAATGGCATTGGCCCTTTGGCCGATCGCCCAAAAATCAAAAACGTATTTTGGGGCGGAACTGTTGAAGATAATAGCTTTGGAACCAACGAATTCCTCAATCTTTGCGAATTGTTGGGCTGCGATCCATATATTTCAGCTAATGTTGGTTCGGGTACTGTTGGCGAAATGGTCGATTGGATCGAATACATGACCTCGGACGATAATGTGCCAATGGCAAACCTTCGCAAGAAAAATGGTCGTGAGAAACCTTGGAGTGTTAAATTTATTGGTATTGGCAATGAAAGCTGGGGTTGCGGTGGAAACATGACTCCTGAATTTTATTCTGATCTCATGAGGCAATATTCGAATTATGCGAATATGTATGGTGGCGACAAATTCCAACGTATTGGTTGTGGTTCAAACGGAAGTGATTTTAACTGGACCAAAGTGCTGATGGAAAAAGGCCGGAACAACATGGATGGTTTATCGCTTCATTATTATACCATTGCTGGTGAAGGTTGGAACAATAAATCGGCTGCTACCGGTTTCGGCGAAGAACTTTATTTTTCAGGCCTGAAGAAAGCTTTGTATATGGATGAGTTGGTGAGCAAACATTCGGCGATCATGGATGAATACGATAAAGATAAACGTGTTGACTTGCTGGTTGACGAATGGGGGATCTGGACCGATGTTGAACCCGGAACAAATCCCGGTCACCTTTTTCAACAAAACTCTATGCGCGATGCTTTGATTGCGTCAAGCACACTCGACATTCTGAACAAACACAGCGACCGCGTAAAAATGGCCAACATCGCACAGGTCGTGAATGTTTTGCAGGCTATGATCCTGACTCAGGGAAACAAAATGGTGCTGACCCCAACTTACCATGTTTTCAAAATGTACAACGTTCATCAGGATGCTACCTTGTTGCCATCGAACCTGATTTGCGAGCCATACAAACTCGGAAACGATCAGATTCCTGCTATTAGCAGTTCAGCTTCAGTTGATAAAAGTGGTAAAATTCATGTGACAATCAGTAACCTGAATCCTTCAAAGGAAATTAAATTGGAGGTTAACCTTTCAGGAAAAGGTTTTGCAAAAATCAATTCAGGAACCATTTTGACCGCTTCGGCATTTAATTCTGTAAACACGTTTGACAAACCGGAAGCTGTTGTGCCAGTTGCGTTTAAGAATGCAAAGAAGCTTACAGACAATAAACTGGAAGTGACTATTCCTGGAAAATCAGTCGTTGTTTTGGAACTCGAATAGCAATCATCAATTGGAATTACAATACATTATTCTGCAGCCGGGTTGATTTGTCAATCCGGCTTTTTTGTTTAAACGACAATCTTATTCTTCCAGATGGTTTTCATTTCGTTTTATCGGTTAATTTTGGAGCTCTTTACTTTTTACTTTTGCCTTTGAACTTTATATTTTTGAGGATATGGTTTCAGAAAAAATTATAATTGGCTTTTTGGGCGCTGGTGGAATTGCCCGGTCGCACGCCTTTGCCTTGAACTCGCTAAAATATTTCTATTCAGCAGTTCCTGAAATTGAACTGGTGGCAGTTTGCTCGGCTCGAAACGAAAGCCGTGATGCCTTTGCTACGAAGTTCGGCTTTAAAAAGTCACTATCAATTGAAGAATTTAGAAGCAATTCTGAGATTAATACGGTGTTAATTATGGGACCGAACAAGGTTCATTACGAGCATTTGAAACTGGCACTCGAAATGCCTTCGGTTACCCGCATTTATCTGGAGAAACCCGTTTGTTCCAATCTGGAAGAAGAAAAGGAAATGGTTCAACTGGCATCCAACTCCGGAAAGCAAATTCAGGTTGGGTTTCAGTATCTGCAAACTGCTTCAGTTCGCGAAGCTTTGGCTTTTTGGCATTCCGGGAAATTGGGGAATCCGATCCATTTCGACCTGAAATATTACCACGGCGATTATTTGCAGAAATCGTACCGCGACAAACGGACGACACGGTTGACTCCGGCACCTGATGGCGGTGCCATGGCCGATTTAGGTTCACATGGAATTAGCTTATTGATGGCATTTTTGGGCGAAAACCTGCAAATCACGAGCGCAGTTCAAGCCGGAAGGTTTGCCGATGTTCCTGAAGATTCCGATTTATTCAGTTCATTGTCATTGATCCATCCCGAAAGTTTCGCGGCCGGAACGATGTCAGCCAGTCGCATCAGTTCAGGTACCGGAGATTTGGTTTCGCTCGAAATTTATGCCGAAAAAGGAATGCTGCGCTATTCGTCACATTCGGTTGACTATTTCGAGTATTACCTCGAAGAAACCGGACAATGGACGCGGCAAGTAACTGGCAGCAATTACGCACCAATTACCAGTTTTCCATCTGGGCATGTTCCTCCGGGCTGGTTACGATCTATGATTCATGCGCATTATATTTTTCTTGGCGGAAATGATCTGAAAGCATTTGTGCCGGACTTGAAACATGGTTTGGCTGTTCAACGTGTAGTTCGGGAAACTGCCGAATATTTAAAAATTTACAGGGATTTAATTCAGAATAATGGAAAGAAGTAGTGGGGTTTTGTTGCACATCAGCTCACTTCCAGGCGAAGGTGGCATTGGTTGTTTAGGAAAGGATGCTTTTCAATTTGTTGATTTTCTGGCGCAAACCAAACAAAAAATCTGGCAGATTTTGCCACTTGGCCCGGTTGGGTACGGCAACTCGCCTTATCAATGTTATTCTGCATTTGCCGGAAACCCCATGTTTATTGATGTGCAGCAGTTAGTTTCTGATCGCCTGATTTCAAAAAAGTCGATTGCCGATCAAAAATTTAAGGATAAAGTTGTTGAATTTGAGCAGGTAGGAGAGTGGAAGACGGTTTTATTCAGAGAAGCTTTTGTTGGTTTTCAGAAGAATTTTGACCACTACAAAGATGAATATTATACGTTTATGAGCCACAATTCCTGGTGGCTCGACGATTATGCATTATTCCGGTCGTTAAAAACGAAACACGGCGAAACTGTTTGGAATACCTGGGAAAAAGAATTGGTTATTCGCAACAAACAAGTTCTGCATGAAGCTTTTAACGAGTTGCACGCCGAAATTGATTTTCATCGTTTCCTCCAATTTATATTCTTCAGACAATGGTTTAAACTGAAATCGTATGCCAATTCGAGAGGCATACGTATCATTGGCGACATTCCGCTCTATATTTCGCTTGATAGTGCAGATGTTTGGGCCAATCAGGATATTTTTCTTCTTGATGGAGATTCTCAACCTACGCAGGTTGGAGGTGTTCCGCCTGATTATTTCAGCGAAACCGGCCAGTTGTGGGGAAATCCGGTCTTCGACTGGGAACGGGTAGCCGAGCGCGATTTCGACTGGTGGCTGGCGCGAATTCATTTTAACCTCCGGATGTTCGATCAGGTTCGTGTTGACCATTTTCGTGGATTGGAGTCCTTTTGGTCTATTCCGGTTGAGGAAGAAACAGCCGTTATTGGAGAATGGCTGCCAGCCAAAGGTCATGAGTTGTTTCGGAAGCTGAAAGAACAGTTAGGAAAGCTAAACATTATTGCCGAAGATCTTGGTTTGATAACTCCTGAAGTGGAAAAACTTCGTGATGATTTTGGTTTACCGGGCATGAAAATTTTGCAGTTTGCTTTCGGTTCGGATGCTTCAAATATGAATTTGCCACACAATTACACATCCAACTTTCTGGTTTACACCGGAACTCATGATAATGACACTTCACTTGGTTGGTTCAATTCAATTGATAAAAAGGAACGAAAATTTCTCCATAAGTACATTTCAGGAAGCGGGAAACAGTTTGTCCGGAATTTTATGGAACAAGCGTGGGCTTCGGCTGCACATACCGCGATTGCCCCGATGCAGGATATTTTGGGGCTCGATTCTGATGCCCGTATGAATACGCCGGGAGTTGCTGCCGGTAATTGGAATTGGCGCTTTACCTGGAGCCAGATTCGGTCGAATCACAAATTGTTTCTGAAGCAGATAACTGAGAAGTATAACCGATAGAATTATTTTCATTTTAGTTATGTGTAAGTGTAAAAAGATTGAAACACTGTGTAAAACAGAATGAACATGACACATCAGACTAAGCTTGTTGTAAAGAAAGAGAATGCTGTAAAAAAGCAATTTCTAGGAGTTGATTTTGAGGTTTTAGCCATTGGCAAAGAATCAATGGTGACTAAAATGCGATACAAGGAATCTGATTCTGTACCTTTTCATAAACATCCCAATGAACAAAATGGATATGTAATCACCGGTCAGTACAAATTAATTTTCGACAAAAAGGAATATATCCTTTCAATAGGAGATTCATACTCTATACCAGCAAATATGGAGCACTCAATGGAGATAATTGTAGCTGGAGAAGTTATTGATGTATTTACGCCTGTTAGACAAGATTATTTGTAAAGTTATTTTTCAACTTGAGGATTTCAATGTTTGTTTAGGAAATTGAGAACGGCTTCCATAAAAAGTTGGGGTTGTTCGGCATGAAGCCAGTGCCCGGCATTCGGAATTTCTACTATTCCGGCTTCAGGATAAATGCGGCGGATAGAAGCAAAATCTTCTTGAAGGATATAATTTGAATTGGCTCCTTTAATAAACAGAACCGGATAATTGCTAATTGGCAGGCGGTCGTCGAACCAATGGGCATTCACTCCTTTGATAATTTCGTCCAGGTTGTCGTACAAAACCCGAACGTTCAGCCTCCATTCGTACTGGTGATTTTCTTTGTTTCGGTGCACATTTTTCAGCAGAAACTGCACGATTTGGGTGCTGTCTATTCGTTCGTTCAGGAAATCCTCTACTTGTTTGCGTGATTCAATCCGGCTGAAATCCAGTTCGAGCATAGCCCGTAAAATGTTGTTATGCAAATAGTACTGGCTTTCGTCGTTCAACAAAAAATAGTCCTTGGGCGCAATGTCAACAACAATCAGTTTTTCAATTCGTTCAGGATAGTCAGCAGCAAAACACATCACTGTTTTTCCGCCCATGCTGTGCCCCATTAAAACAGTTTTCTCGATTTTTTGCTGATCAAGGAATTCGGCCAGATCGTTCTTCATCGCTTCGTAACTATGTTCCTCCGAATTAGGCGAACGGCCATGATTGCGCTGATCGATCATGTAAACCTTGTAGTTCGACGAAAGTTTCTTTGCAACCGTCAGCCAGTTGTCTGACGATCCGTAAAGTCCGTGTACAATTACAATCGGAAATCCTTTGCCTTCTTCTCTGAAAAAAAGATTCATTTCAGCGGTTATTGCAGGCAGGAAAGGTAATCCTGAATAGTGCTTCTCAAGCCCATGTAAAGCGCATCGGCAATAAGTGCGTGACCAATAGAAACTTCGTCGAGAAATGGCACATGGTCGTGGAAAAAACGAAGGTTTTTCAAGCTTAAATCGTGACCGGCATTGATGCCCAACCCAAGTTTGTGAGCCAGATTTGCCGCTTCCTTAAACGGAGCAACTGCCCTGATCGGGTCAACCGGATAGATGGTTGCGAAAGGTTCGGTATATAATTCAATACGGTCGGTTCCGGTTTCTTTGGCTCCTTCGATGGCTGACAAATCCGGATCAACAAAGATGGAAGTCCGGATTCCGGCGGCTTTAAAGCGGGCAATTACTTCTTTCAGAAAATCCATGTGCTTGATGGTATCCCAGCCGTGATCGGAGGTCAGTTGGTCGTGCGAGTCAGGAACTAAGGTTACCTGATGCGCTTTTACAGCAATAACCATCTGGATGAAATCTTCACTCGGGTAACCTTCAATGTTAAATTCAGTGGTAATAATCGGTCTAATATCGAATACATCCTGACGGCGAATATGTCTTTCGTCAGGCCGTGGGTGAATTGTAATTCCCTGAGCTCCAAATTTTTGGCAATTAATAGCAGCCTCTAAAACACTTGGGGTATTTCCTCCGCGCGAATTTCGTAATGTTGCTATTTTGTTTATATTTACACTTAGTCTGGTCATATCCGAATTTTATTGGCGCAATTTACGATTAAGATTTGATTCGGGCTATATTGAAAACTTAAAAAAATGATAGCACAAAACCTCCTTTCTGAAGTTGTTCCTCCATTGCGACTGACTGATACTGGTCAGAAGGCATTGAATTGGATGGAAATTTTCAGGATTTCTCATCTTCCGGTTGTCGATGGGAAACGATTGGTCGGACTGATATCGGACAAAATTATTTATGACCTGAATATTATCGATAAGCCCGTAGGAGATTATTCAGACCATTTGCTATCGCCGCATATTCGCACAAATCAACATATTTACGAGGTTTTCTTGACCATTTCAAGTCTAAAGTTAAGTGCTGTTCCGGTGCTAGATCTTTACGATCAATACTGTGGAGTCATAACCGTTTTTGATTTGGCCCAAAAATTTGCCGATTTGGTCGCTGTCCAGGAACCTGGTGGGGTTATTGTCCTTGAATTGAATTCGATAGACTATTCTCTTTCGCAAATTGCACAGATTGTGGAGGGCAACAACGCCAAAATCCTAAGTTTTTATGTCTCTCCTGAATTTGAATCGCGGCGTATGACAGTAACTTTGAAGATAAATGTGATTGATTTGTCAGCAATTATTCAAACCTTTGTTCGGTACGATTATAACATCATTGCCGTTTATATGGATGATTCGGTCATCAATAATATGTATGACGATCGCCTTGATCAGCTGATGAAGTTTATGAATATTTAATTTTGTTTCAAATTTCCATTCATGAAGATAGCATTATATGGACAGACTGTTAATCCGGAATTTTTTGAGGAATTATTGAGGCTATTCTATTTGTTGAAAGAAAAGCAGATTGAAAGTTTCGTTTATCGCCCATTCCTGGAATACTTACATCAGGATTGTGAAATCTATCCTGACGTTACCGGTTCGTTTGACGATAGCAACGATTTGCCTGATGATGTTAGTTATATGTTCAGTTTGGGTGGGGATGGAACATTTTTGAAATCATTTTTGGTTGCTAAAAATGGTTCTATACCGCTGGTTGGGATTAATTCAGGCAGATTAGGCTTTCTTTCCGATATTTCCCGCGAAGAGATTGATAGCGCCGTGAGTGATATTTTGGAGGGAAATATTTTAATTGATGAACGCACTGTTCTTGAGCTGGAAATCGTGTCTGACAAACAATCTGTATTTCAGTATGCCTTGAATGAAATCGCTGTTACCAAGCTCGATTCTTCATCGATGATCAATATTCATACCTACATTAATAACGAATTCCTGAATACTTATTGGGCTGATGGTTTGATCGTTGCCACACCAACAGGTTCTACGGCTTATTCGTTGAGTGTTGGTGGCCCAATCCTGACACCGGACTCTGAAAATTTTGTAATCAGTCCGATTGCCCCGCATAATTTAACGGTAAGACCAATGGTCGTTCCTGATCATCATTCCATCATATTGAAGGTTGAAGGTCGCGGGCTTCACTTTCTGGCATCTATTGACTCCAAATCAGAACCTATATATTTTACTGAATCGCTAAAGATTCGTAAGGCACCATTTAAAGTCAAGACTATCAGACTCAAGGGACACAGCTTTTTCTCAACACTTCGGAATAAACTCATGTGGGGCGTGGATAAACGAAATTGATTTCTACCCAACTTAACAATTTTTAACCTCTATTTGGGTTTTATAATATGCTTCAGGCATGGATATATCAGAATTGTATTACTTTTGTAGCACTTGAAAGGTGTTATGTTCAGAGTCTAAATGATAGTGCCTGAATGATTTATAGAGTAAAAACCCCTTTCAGAAATGTATTTCGATGAAGCAATTATTGGTAATTTTTCTTATAGGATTTCTGGCAATTAAGGCACTCGGGCAGTCGAGTGTTGATGTCGGTGTTTTTGGGGGAGCAGGTACCTATTTTGGTGACATGACAAAGGTTGATTTCCAGAAATCTATCAATCCAGCATATGGCGGTTTTGTCCGGTTCAATTTTAACCCAAGGTATGCCTTGCGGTTTAATGTGATTAATGGAACTATCGGAGCTGAAGGTGAATTTGACTATCAACCTCCAAATTCTAATCCAACAGATCCTTCATGGAATTTTAGCAAGAATGTACTTGATATTTCTCTGAATTTTGAGTGGAATTACCTTAAATATATTGTTGGGGATAAAGAAACTCATTGGTCGACCTTCATTTCTGGTGGCGTTGGAATACAGACCTTTAAATATACCATCGATGGAGTTGACGGTTCTGAAATAGCGCCAACTATCCCTTTTGGGCTTGGGGTTAAATATAATCTAAGCAGAAGGTGGGGAATTGGGCTAGAGGGTGGAATGCGGAAATCTTTCTCGGATAAATTAGATAATCTTGACGATCCACTCAGCTATGTTAACGCTGACAATGTTCAGATTAAATATACCGACCAGCTTCATAACAATGATTGGACTTCATATATGGGTATTCATCTGGTTTATAAACTCATATATGGGAATCAGGATTGGGAGTTGAGGACCCCCCGAAAAAATATGCTTGACTGGGGAATTTGGAATAAAAATAGAAGGGAGTAAACCATTTTTTTTAGAGTATTTTTGGCTCCGGAAAAATCGGAATGAGATAGTTTAAACGATAAAAAATGTCATTTAAAGATAAACTGTTAAAAGATAGAGTACCGAAACATGTTGCTATCATTATGGATGGAAACGGCCGTTGGGCAGCTCAATATGGAAATGAACGGACTTTCGGCCACGAACACGGGGTTGAGGCTGTACGTTCAGTTGTTGAAGGCGCCGGAGAAATTGGGATTGAATATTTAACACTATATGCTTTTTCTACTGAAAATTGGGCACGGCCAAAAGAGGAAGTAGATGCATTGATGGGATTATTTGTCCAGGCAATTTCTGAGGAAACCGATGAATTGTATAAAAATAATGTTCGGCTTCGAGCCATTGGAGATATTTCAAGCTTGCCTAAAAATGTTCAGGAGAAATTTTTGTGGTCGATCGATAAATTAAATTCATGCACTGGTTTAACCCTTGTGATTGCTATCAGCTATAGTTCGAAGTGGGAAATAATTGAAGCAGTTAGACAAATCGCCGAACAAGTAAAATTGGGAAAAATTCAACCTTCAGAAATCGACAATAGCCTCATGGAATGCTATCTGAATACTGCCGAAATGCCTGACCCTGAATTATTAATTAGAACAAGCGGTGAATGCCGGATCAGTAATTTCCTGTTGTGGCAAATTGCATACAGCGAATTATATTTTACCCCTAAGTTATGGCCCGATTATCGAAAAGAAGATTTGTTTGAGGCCATTTTTGATTTTCAGAATAGAGAAAGAAGGTTTGGTAAAACAAGCCAACAACTAATAAGCTAATTCAATAACGAAATAGAATGCATAAAATAAAACTGTTTATTATTTTGCTGTTTATCAGCGTAAAAGTCTTTTCTCAGGAAGCTGAAAGCGACAGCACTAACTTTTCAATCTATTATTCGAGTCCAAAGGAATATGTAATTAAGGGATTAGATGTTCAGGGAATACGATACTTGGATACACAGGTATTGTTGCAGATATCTGGGCTTACCGTTGGCGACAAAATTACAGTTCCAGGCGACGCAATAACCAATGCAATCAAGAAACTTTGGAACCATGGTTTATTCTCGGATGTAAAAATTACTGCAGATAAAATTGTAGGCGATAATATCTGGCTGCGGGTTAATTTACAGGAACGCCCAAGACTTGCAGAAGTCAATTTTAGCGGCGTCACCAAGTCGGAAAAAGATGATATTACCAAGAAAGTCTTACTTTTAAAAGGTAGCCAGGTTACCGATAACCAGTTGCGTACAGCTGAAAAGATTATTAAGAATATATTCCTTGACAAAGGGTTTTTGAATACAACAGTTAATGTTCTTCAACGTGACGATACGACACAAAATAACAGTGTAATCCTGGATATTAATGTCGATAAAAAGGAAAAAGTTAAAGTTGGTCAAATTGTATATCATGGAAATACAAACCTTAAACAGGGAGTGCTTGATAAATCAATGAAAAAGACCAAGGCAAAGAAGATTAAAAACTTTTTTAGCTCTAAAAAATTCCTGACCGAAAAATATACAGAAGATAAAATCAACCTGATCAAAAAGTATAATGAGAAGGGTTATCGCGATGCCACTATAACCAAAGATTCGATTTCGAAACTAGATAAGGATCGGGTCCGTTTGGATATCTGGGTAGAGGAAGGTAATAAATATTATTTCCGTGATATTAAATGGGTTGGAAATACAATATATCCAAGCGAGTATTTGTCGGCTCGGCTCGGTATCAAAAAAGGAGATGTTTTCGATCAGAAATTATTGGACAAACGAACCAAAGATGATGAGGATGCAGTTAGCAGTGATTACCTCGATCATGGCTATTTATTCTTCAGTCTTTCGCCTATGGAAACCCGGGTTGATGCCGATTCTATTGACCTTGAAATGCGCATTAATGAAGGACGGCAGGCTACTATCGATAAGATTATTATCTCGGGAAACACGAAAACAAATGAACATGTTGCGCGCCGTGAACTCAGGACCTTGCCTGGTGACCTTTTCAGTAAGGCAGACATTATCCGTACCGTAAGGGAGTTGTCGCAGTTAGGCCATTTTGATCCTGAAGCCATAAATCCTGACGTGAGGCCACATCCTGAAAACGGGACAGTGGATATTAATTACGAATTGGTTGAAAAAGCGAATGATCAGATTGAGCTTTCAGGAGGTTGGGGAGCAAATATGTTCGTTGGAACTATTGGTTTGAAATTCTCAAACTTTTCTGTCCGAAACATTTTGAATAAAGAAGCATGGAGGCCATTGCCTACCGGTGATGGACAAGCTTTAAGCCTGAGGGCACAAACAAGTGGCAAGTTTTATAAATCCTATAGTTTTACATTTACCGAGCCTTGGTTTGGCGGTAGAAAACCTAATTCGTTTACTCTTTCGTTTTCTCACTCTAAAGTAAATTATTCGGCAAATAACTCTTATAACAGTTATAGCGATCCTTATAGTAGTTATGGAAGTGGTTATGGAGGCTATGGCAGTAGCTATGGTAGTTATTCTCCCTACGGATATGGCTATGGTGGTTACGGTAGTTCATATGATTATGGAACGAATTATACCTATTCTGATCAATCTTCTGCCAGTGATCAGATTCAGATAACTTCAGCGGCTGCAATCGGATATGGATATCGGTTGAAATGGCCTGATGATTATTTTACCATGTACCATGAATTGTCATTCCAGCATTATAAACTACAGAATATGGCCGGATATTATTATTTTCTGAACGATGGTACCGGAACAGGAAATGGTGGGTTTAATAATTTTAGTATCAAAACGGCATTTGGACGCAATTCATTGGATAATCCTTTGTATACACGCAGGGGATCAAGTTTTACGCTTGCACTTCAGCTTACTCCACCGTACTCGCTTCTAACTGGTATTGATTACAGCAAAGTGGGATTGTCAGAACGATATAAATGGATTGAATACCATAAATGGACGTTTAAAGGCGATTGGTATTCGCCGCTTTCCAAAAACACAAATTTAGTTTTACATACTAAATTTGAATATGGGTTTCTTGGTCATTATAACAAATACAGGCAGTCACCTTTCGAAGGATTTCGCGTTGGGGGATCGGGTATGTCAGGATACAACCTTTACGGAAGTGAAACCATTGCACTTCGGGGATACAAAGATAACAGTTTGAGCAGTTCTCAGGGATCGAATATATACAATAAGCTTTCTATGGAACTCAGGTACCCGGTTATCCTGAAACCGTCTTCAACCATCTATGTACTTGGATTCCTTGAAGCAGGTAATGCCTGGAATGATTTCAACGATTACAATCCGTTCAAACTTCACCGTTCGGCTGGTGCTGGTGTCAGGATCTTTTTACCAATGTTTGGTTTGATGGGGATCGACTGGGGATATGGTTTCGATCAGGTGGCTGGTCAAAGCGATGCCGCCGGAAGTCAGTTCCATTTTGTAATCGGACAACAATTTTAATTCAATATTTTGGTCTGGAATTTGCTAAACCCTCTCAAGAAACAATTAAAAAAACGACACAATGAGGAAATTAGTTATTATCGCAGGAATCTTATTGCTTGCAACGGCAACCACATTTGCACAAAAATTTGCTTATGTTGATACAGAATACATTCTGGAAAACATTCCTTCCTACAAAGCAGCTCAGGAACAATTGGATCAGTTATCTGGTCAGTATCAGAAGGAGCTGGAATCGATGCATGCTGAGATAGAACAGATGTATAAAGATTTTCAATCAGAAAGTGTATTGCTTTCGGATGAAATGAAACGCAAACGCGAAGATGTAATTGTAACCAAAGAAAAGGAATACAAAGAATTACAACGCAAATATTTTGGTAGGGATGGCGATTTATTTAAAAAGCGACAGGGATTGGTAAAACCAATCCAGGACGATATTTTTAATGCTATTCAGGAAATTTCGACTGAAGGAAGTTATGCGGTAATTTTTGATAAAGCGAATGGCATTACCTTGATCTATACAAATCCAAAATTTGATCTTTCAGATCAGGTTTTGACCAAACTTGGTTATAAAAATTAATATTATAAATTTGTCAAAATAAATTAAATCTAGAAAAGTATGAAAAGTGTTTTCAAAATTTGTGTTTTAGGGATACTGTTGCTTTCAGCAGGTTTTGCCAATGCTCAGACTCCAAAATTTGGTCATATCGATTTGCAGGCTCTTGTACAGATTATGCCAGAGAGGGCTGCTGCTGAGAAACAATTTACCGCATATCAGAAGGAGTTAGAAGATGCGCTTGGTGTTATGCAGAAAGATTTCCAAACACTATACAT
>Ga0208789_1000568_pt1 | contig 32211 bp, 26 predicted proteins | sample Methanotroph_Enr_FD_187368 | JGI IMG/M metagenome (GOLD analysis project Ga0208789, IMG submission 187368) | Enriched soil microbial communities from Old Woman Creek wetland in Ohio, USA - Methanotroph_Enrichment_5 (SPAdes) (version 2) | ecosystem: Environmental > Terrestrial > Soil > Wetlands...
ATCCTAAACATACCGCAAAAATAGGCGTTAGTGCGGTAAATGCCAAAATTGTAAATTTTAAAATATTCATATTCAGTTACTTGAAAATCGTAACCGCACTAAATTTGTGAAGCGTCAGAAGTCAGGAAATATCGATGTATGAGATTATAAAGAACTATAATTGTTTTCGTTAATATCGGTTTAAATATTTTTTTCTTTTACTTTTTGCTTGACCAAAAAGTAACCAAAAGTCAAGGTTTTCGAAGAATATGTTGCGTTTCTATGCCGGAGGTATCTTCTCGCAATACAAGGCATGAAAGATGGCACAAATCATTGCATATGTCATTGCTGTGTATTGCTACGCACATGCCATTCGCACATATCTCCGTCAAGAACCGCTAACATATTTTTCTGAGGCCGGTCTCTTCTACGAAAGTATTTCCTTAAGGCATTATGTGGAACAACGGTTTGGCTCATGAGCACAATTAATAGGGTGTAGGGACCGGCCTAAGATAAATTTTAAAACAGCTGTAGCTGAAGGTAAAAGGCGCAGGCATGTGTGTAGCAAAAAACCAGCTTCACGTGCTGTAAGGATGTTGCTCAACTGTGTAAAGCCTTGTTTTGCGAGCCTTTACCGACGTGTACAGATGTTTAAAATTTATATTAAGACTTGATCTTTTGGTCCTTTTGTATCAAAACAAAAGGACGAAATCAAGATCTTTATAAAACAGTATTCTTGTGGCAAAATATCCCGGCACATCAAAATAATATCATGCTGTTACCTTGAGGGGCTTACTGCTACCGATTTTTGTTAAATTTGTATTCTTACTTAAATGATTCACCATGAAACAGGTCTTGAAATATGTGGGGTATCTCCTGCTTTTGTTTGTATTAGGATTCATGATCTGGCGGTTCTCATTTATGATCGTCTGGATAGTGATAGCCGCTGTAATTTCATTTATCGGCCATCCGATAGTCAGGTTTCTGGATACCGTGCGGTTCAGGAAATGGAGTCTGCCGCATTCGCTGAGTACAGCCCTGGCGTTGATTTTGATAGTGCTTGTATTTTTTGGTGTGTTAGCCGTGTTTGTTCCGCTTATAATGCAACAGGCCGAAACTATTTCGAAAATTGATGTGAAACTGTTGGCCAAAAATCTACAGGGACCGCTGCAATGGCTGAAGGATGAAATGCATTCTTTCGATGTAATTCCCGACGGACAGACCGTGCAGGATTTTATAGTTATCAAGGCTAAAACATTGGTGAATATCGGCAATGTTACCACAGTTATAAATACATTATTTAATGCCGCCGGTACTGTATTTGTAGGTTTATTTTCCGTGCTGTTTATTTCTTTCTTTTTTTTAAAGGACGAACACCTGTTCCAGAACAGCATACTGTTACTTATTCCTGAGAAGCATCATGATGCCAGCCTCAAAGTTATGTCCGATTCCAACAACTTGCTGAGGCGATATTTCATAGGTGTACTTCTCGAAGTACTTGGCGTAATGTCAATTATTGCACTCGGACTTTGGATTCTGGGTGTCGAAAATGCGTTGCTTATCGGATTTTTTGGAGGAATAATGAATATAATTCCATACCTGGGACCTGTAATTGGTGCAGGAATCGCAATTACACTTGGTATTACCGGCACACTTGCAGTTGCTGCGTATAATGATTTATTGTCAGTTCTGGCAAAGCTGGGCGGAGTGCTGCTGGTAGCGAATTTTATTGATAACAATATTCTGGTTCCAATGATTTATTCGAAAAGTGTTAAGGCGCATCCGCTCGAAATATTCTTCGTTATCATCATGGGAGGAAGCCTTGCCGGTTTAACAGGAATGTTGCTTGCAATCCCCGTTTATACAGTACTGAGGGTGATAGCTAAAGCCTTTTTCAGCCAATTCAGGGTAGTGCAGAAACTGACGAATAAAATCGATTAGAATTGGGTAAACGCGCTGAGTTTTTTTATTATCCGGAGCTGATAAAGGCGTTAACTTTTCGTCGGTTTTTCAATCTGGCTATAGTCGAAACAGGTTTTCTTTTCAGCCGGATATTCCGAAAAGTCATAGTTTTCGGGAAGCCCTGGGCTGCATCCATTGAGCCTACTACATCGTGTAATCTGCGGTGCACCGAATGCCCAACCGGTACTCAATCGCTTACCCGGCCCAAAGGCAATTTGAAAACGGAAGATTTCACAAAAATACTCGACAGGCTTTCGCCCGAACTGTTGTATCTGACTCTGTATTTTCAGGGAGAACCTCTGCTGAATCCTCATTTTACTGAAATGGTAAGCCTGGCCCGAAACCGGGGTGTTTTTGTGGCTACTTCAACCAACGGGCATTTCCTGGATTCGGAAAAATCGGCAGAAATTGTACAAAGCGGGCTTAATCATCTCATAATTTCAGTGGACGGTCTCGATCAGACTACCTATGAAAAATACCGCGTTAACGGCAATCTTTCAAAAGTACTCCAGGGCATTGAAATACTTCTTGCAGCCCGAAGCGCGGCGAAAAGCAGGCTGCCGTTTATCGAAATTCAATTTATCGTAATGCGTCATAATGAACACCAGATGCCGCAAATGAAGGAATTCGCCAGCCGAACCGGGATCGACAGGCTCTCATTTAAAACGGCTCAGGTTTATAATTTTAATTCCGAAAATTCGATAATTCCAACACTCAATGAAAAATCGCGTTACAGGCATAACCAGCAGGGCGATTGGGTTCCTTCAAAAAAAATAAGGAACCGTTGTCACCGTATATGGAGTTCGATAGTGGTAACCTGGGATGGAAATGTAGTGCCTTGCTGTTACGATAAAGATGCTGCTCATAAAAGCGGCAACCTGCTGGAGGAACCCATTTCATTATTATGGAATAACCAGAAAAATAACCTGTTCCGCCAGCAGGTGCTAATGGATCGTTCAGTGACTGAGATCTGTCGGAATTGCGGTGAATAAACAGTAACGGATTTTATGCGCAATGCCTGGAAAGTCAAACAAATAAGAAAATTGCAACTAATGAGTGCCTGAAGTTTTAAGTGCCTAAAGTACTTAGAGTGCCTGAAGTTAAGAGTGCCTAAAGTACTTGGAGTTTAAAGTTGTAAGTGCCTAGAGTGCATAGAGTTTAAAGCACTAAAACAACTTTTGCCCAACAACCACTGAGCACTGTGCACTGAGCACTCAGCACTGAAAAAAAGTACCTCGAGTTTTAAGTGCCTAGGGTGCCTAGAGTTTAAAGCACTAAAACAACTTTTGCCCAACAACCACTGAGCACTGTGCACTGAGCACTCAGCACTGAAAAAAAGTACCTCGAGTTTTAAGTGCCTAGAGTGCCTAGAGTTTAAAGCACTAAAACAACTTTTACCCAACAACCACTGAGCACTGTGCACTGAGCACTCAGCACTGAAAAAAAGTACCTCGAGTTTTAAGTGCCTAGAGTGCCTGGAGTTTAAAGCACTAAAACAACTTTTGCCCACCAACCACTGAGCACTGTGCACTGAGCACTCAGCACTGAAAAAAAGTGCCTCGAGTTTTAAGTGCCTAGAGTGCCTGGAGTTTAAAGCACTAAAACAACTTTTACCCACCAACCATTGAGCACTGTGCACTGAGCACTCAGCACTGAAAAAATGTGCCTGAATTACTTATAGTTGTACCTAAATCCTCTGAGGACTGAAAATCAGCCTGAAGTTATAACTGCCTAAAGTTATAAATATTAGAATTATATCACCCAAAGAACCATCTACGCCCCAGCCCCCTAAATCCTATCCCGATAGCTATCGGGACCGAAAACCCAACCCCTCCTCCTGCATTGTGCACTGAAAAGGTATCCTGGTATCAGGATGATTTGTTATAGATAATTAAATTTTAGCGCCCTGCCCCTTATCCCGGGTCAGTTCCTGGAAGACCTTCTCCAGATTATGTTCCTCACGGTGAAGCGAAAGTAAAGTCAGGTTATTGTCAACAGCAAATTTATTGATACGGGGGCGTATATCTTCGCCTGGTTTGGCCTCCAGTTTCCACGAAAGATCATTGATTTTTGATACTCTGGCAACACCTGGAATTGTCATCAGGAGTTTTTCGGAAGTGGCTGTGGCAAATTCTACTCTTACCGAATCCTGGGTTTTCATTTCCGAAAGGGAGGCTGTGGAGCCGTCGGCTACAATTTTGCCTGCGTTGATAATGATAACACGGCTGCAAATAGCTTCTACTTCCTGCATGATATGTGTTGAAAGTATGACGGTCTTCTGCAGACCAATTCCTTTGATAAGTTCGCGTATTTCTGTCAACTGATTCGGATCCAGGCCCGAGGTAGGCTCATCAAGTATAAGTACTTCCGGGTTATGGATCAATGCCTGTGCCAGCCCGACCCGCTGACGATAGCCTTTCGAAAGGGTTCCTATTTTTTTGTTCTGTTCGGGTCCCAGACCAGTGATATCGATCATTTCGCGGATTCGGTCCTTGGTGTTTTTGCCAAGTTTATGAATGCCGGCAATAAATTCGAGGTACTCTTTAATATACATATCCAGATAAAGCGGATTATGCTCAGGCAGGTACCCAACAATCTTTTTTACTTCTTCTGTTGCGAAAAGCACATCGTGTCCGTAAACTGAGGCAGTGCCTGAGGTAGGAGGGATGTAGCCGGTCAGAATTTTCATCAGCGTCGATTTGCCTGCACCATTAGGGCCGAGCAATCCTACAACTTCACCTTTTCCTATTGAAATATTTACCTTATCGAGCACCAGTTGTGTGCCGTACAACTTGGTAATGTCCTTGGTTATTATTGACATGTATCCTGATTTTTTCGTCTGCGAAATTAGGAACTTTTTGGCAACGAAGCTTTTTTATTGTCTTTCGGGGCTAATTCTTAATTTGTATTGCATTTTTTTTGACCCAAAGCTAAATTTTCGGTAAAATGTTTGAATTTTCTACTTTTTGCATGATCAAAAAGTAGCCAAAAATCTAGGCTGTATAAATTCTTAAACAGATGTAGCTGAAGGTAAAATAGCGCAGGCAAGTGAGTAGTAAAATACCAACTTCACGTGCTGTCAGAATTTTTGGTCATTTTGCGTCAAGGCAAAAGGACAAGAAAATAAATCTAAAAGCACTTTATCTTACTATAATCCGTTAATAATTTTCATATACCTGATTATCAGCACGATACAAAGATCAACCTTTGCGTCCTAAAGTATTGATATTCTGTGTATTAATACTTTGCGTCCTTGCGGTAAAAGAAAGATTACGGAGTATTGATCTTATAAACAGCACCTTGAAAAAAGAATTAGCCTCTTCAGGCAAGTATCTGTATTGCTTATCTGTTTACTATTCACTCCAAAGCATCTATCCTGCCTAAGTCTGCCTTAGCTGGCATTTGCTTATGCCTTGCTGACCAGATAATCCTGATTAGAAAAGTAATTTTGATTTGGAAACCAATTTTTTGTTTCGTTCACTTAAACCGGTATCCGGCTATCTGCTGATCAGCAATTTGCATGTTTGAATACTGCCATCAGCCTGACTTAGACGAAGGATGTAGACACCTGCCGGAAAGAGGTTGCAATCGAGATTTAGAGTATAATTCCCTGCAGGCTGTTTCTTCTCAAAAATAGTTTCACACTGCTTTCCATCAGCCGAAGTGAGAGTGAGCTTAAGCCAGCCTCCTGATTTTACTTTATACGAAAGAGTTGCCTGATTTCCGGCTGGATTGGGTGACACTGATAAATACCCGGTTTCAGTACTTTCCGGTTTGTCAATGCTCACAAAATTATCCAGATCGTGTTCAAAGAGTGTAAATGTCAATCCGCAATCCGCGCTATAAAAAACCTGCATAATCTGCCGCTGCAGTTGCTGATCGAATTTCCAGTTTACCACATAAAACGAGCAATCGTCGCGGCTACCACTGAAATCGGTATACGCCGAAGATTCATCGAATTTAACTGAACTGCGGAGTTCGAAGTTATCGCCAAAATCAACAGAATGATAAATTTTATACACATGTGGAAATCCCGTTTGTGCAGGTTCCTGGGTTGCCAGATATATTTCGCCTGCCAGGGTGCCATGGCATAGCTTCTGAGCCAGGTTGCCGTTAGGGTTATACACAACGGTTGAATCAATTGGAATTGTATCAATTGTAACCCCGAAATCGGTCGAATGCAGCAGGAAGTCCCTGCTGCTGGCAAATGCATTGTTGATTCCATAAAGCTCTCCTGAAGTTATGCCTACTTCCGGCTTGGTGAAATATTCGTTATAGGAAGCATTATTGATATGTGTTTCAAAAAAATCGGTGGTTGAACCTATGCCGTATTCCTGTGCAAAAAGTCGTTCGGTCATAATTATCTCACCCGGAACCGAACCGCCCAGTAAGGCTATAGGCGGAGTGTAACCGTTAAAAAGTGTGGTCATATGCTGCCACGACTTCCCATAGTCGGTACTTTTATATATTGAAGTATCTGCATTGCTGAGCGAAGTACAGAAAAGCATTCCGGGAGTCGGATCCGCAACGAAGTTCTTCAGATTTAGGTCGTTATCGGTCGATGGATAAGGAATGGTATACTGAACGCTTATTTTGCTGCCATGTTCGCTGAGGTGGTAAAACTGCAAAACGGAACTGGAAGTAAGGTTTTTGCGGCAAAAAATATATAAATCGTCATTGGAATGCCCGCGTTGTATGGCATAACTCTGAGCGACATTGCAATTTAGCAGTAGCAGATTTAGTGCAAAAAATAGTATGTATTTTGTCATCGTTGTGATTGTTAAATGGTAAAAGTCCGCAAATTTTGTAACATTTACATGATTTAAAATTTATCTATTGTGAAGAATTAAACTTTAAGTATGGATTTGATTTAATTTTGGCTAAAAATGAAATTGTACCAACAGGTATGTTAAAATGCTGTATGCCAACGAGGAGTGTATAAATTTACCCAATGTTGGATGAATTTCACTTTTTCAGGTTTACCGGATCTTCATCTTTATTTATATGCATGTTTACCTTCATCCATTTTTTCTTTGGAACCTTAAAATTAATAGCCAGATGCATTGCCAGGTAATTACCTGATAGTTCGTATTTCCCTCTTGCTGGCGGAGAGCTCAACAGGTTACCAAATTGATACTCACCCTCAATAATATTTTGTAAATTCAAAACAAGCATAATGCTTGGTTTAAATAAAAATTTATTTTTCACAAAGATGAATCCTGGATTCAAAACAAAACTTTCATAAATAGAGTAATCCTGAGTGTTTAATTTTAACCCGAATATTTCCTTTATTTCAGTTTGATCTTCATTAGAAATTTCAAAACCAAAATATGCTCCTCCTGTTGGATAGTACATTAATTTTAATCCTGATGATAAAGTAATAAAAGATTTGCTTGAAGTTCGAAATTTATAACGGCAAAGAATTGGAACAGATAGGGAATAAATTGAATAGGATTTTGCTTTATCAACCCAATCTTCATTATATTGTGGATAAAGATCTTTTTGAAAAATCTGATACTTAAAATTATATATCGGTTCTTTTGTTATTATTAGTCCGGTAGTAAGTGACCATCTTCTTTCAGGATGAAAATCATATTCAAAACCGAAGTCTAAACCGGGAATTAGCTTGTTTGTGAAACTATAGTTACCATATGCGACTTCAGTTCTAGCTTTAGAATATAATTTAGGGCCAATAAAAATACTGATTTTACGATATTTTGAAAAAACAGCAAAATCTGATTCTTGTGCGTTGATTTCATTTATAGAAACAATGGTGAGAATAATACCCACCATTGTTGTTAGAGAAATAGTTTTTTTACCATGACAGACACTCCGAATTAGCATTTCCTGGGTATTCAAAACTACCATATACAGATGCATTATTTTTAGCATGTAAACCTAAATAAAATCTCCATATAGTATTGTTTTTTTTCATACTTTTTTTGTGTTCCATCTTCCAGTCAATCAACAGTTCCGGTGCAGAAATAAATAAGTGTTTTGTCATTGGTGTGATTGATTTAAGGAAAAAGTTCCAGAAAAGTAACCTTTTACTTTGAGAAAATATACTATCGTGAAATTATAAATTTACCTGATGCAAATGTTGATCCCTCTGATTGCAACTGAATGGAGTAAAAACCTTGTTTAAGGCTTTCAATATTAATTGTTTTTTCAATATACCCGGCTTCCCATGATGAAGTAGTTCTTAATACACATTGCCCGGTTGAATTATATACCGCAATTTCCATTTCAGAAGATTTGGCAAGCTGGCAGCTCAATGTTATGAGTTGCGAAGCCGGATTAGGCGTTATAGTAACTTTATTTACACCGGCCAATGCCTTTTCCGGTAAACCTACATCAGGAGTAAGCATATGTTCGTAAGTAGTAAAAGTTTCGCCACAGTCGGCACTGAACTGAATCTGGAGTTTATAATATGCCGAACCGGAAACGGTTAGTAAATTTGCGATGTAAAACTTGCATGAGCCTCTGCCTGCTGTAAACTCCTGCCTGTCCGAACCGAACACTTTGGTGCTTTTAAATTGCCAGTTGGCACCGTAATCAGTTGAATGATAAATGTAATAATGAATCTCTGATGCCGAAACAGTTTGTTTAGTAACCAGGAATAATTCGCCCTGAGCGGCACCCCTGCTTAAAGCTTTAAAATACAAACCGGTATTCTCGTTAATTATGGTTGTGTCAACTGAAATTGTGTCGGATGTTACACCAAAATCGAGGCTATGAGTTAAAAAGGCATGTTTGTTAATAATAGGCATCTGAAATAATTCGCCTGAAACTAATCCAATTTCGCCATTATATATTCCGTTACAGGTATCAGCAATCAACGTATAATGGGCAAAGTAGTCGGTTGTTTTATAAATCACTCCCATCGGATAAGGGTAAACAGATGGATCCAAACCCACAATAATATATTCACCGGGTATTTCACCGCCATATAAACCATTAATAGATGTGTAGTCATTAACAAATGGCGGAAGCATATAAAACAACTTGCCAAAATCTATACTCTGTCCAAAATACTGGTCTGAGTGGCCTAACATCATCCCCGGACCAGGTTCGGCAGTTAATTCAGCAGAGAAGAGGAAATCTGAATTATTCTGCATGGCAATTTCACTTCCATCCATTGTGAGATGCAATAAGTAGTACATTCCACTAATCGATTCTTCAATGGGAGTATATATATATGCATCACTATCAAAATGTCCCCGGACAAATCTGTATAATTGGCAATTCGCTGATATTGCAGAAAGTACAATTATTATTACAAGTAGCGATTGTTTCAGAATTGGAGTTTTCATTTTATATTAGTTTAGAATGTGGATTTGAATAAGTGTTTTTTTTGGGTTATTGTATACTGTCTTATAAATAAAGAAATGCGTATGCTGGTTAAACTCTCCAAGGCACGCTGCCTTGGAGAGTTTTCGTTAAGATTGCTAACAATTATTTCATTTTGACAAAGTAACCCCGCTGTACTGCATAACTCTGGGCTTGCACAGAGCTATTCAGAATTAAAAGTAAAACTGCAAATAATACGTTTTTAGTCACTTGTGTGTGGTTTTAATTGGTGGAGCTACAATATGGTAACCTTTTACTTTTAGAAAATATACTATCGTGAAATAATGAATTTGCCGGTTGAAACAGTTTGGTTATCAGACTGTAATTGAATGGAATATAAGCCTTGGGGTAGGTTTTCAACCTGAATTGTTCTTTCAAAATTTGCTGATTCCCATGATGGGGCACTCTGCAAAACACACATTCCCTGCGAGTTGTAGACTGTAGTCGAAATTGATGAAGAATTGTTAAGGATACAACTAATTGTTACATGATCCTTAGCTGGGTTGGGAATAATTTTAAGTCTTGATAAAGTGGTGTTACTTTCAGCAAGCCCCAAAAAAGATGGTAACTCATGTGTGTATTTGGTATAGGATTCGCCACAGTCGTTACTTGCATAGATATCCAGTTTATAATCAGGTTGTCCATACCACGAAACGTCTACAATGTAAAATTTGCAATTTCCACGTCCGGCTGTGAAGTAAGCCTCATATAAACCTTCTGGAATGTTTTTTTCAACCCAGGTTGCTCCGTAATCAATACTGTGATAAAGCTGGTAATACCAATTAACTGCCGGCAACATGGTTACCAAATATAGTTCTCCGGGTACGGATCCCCGGCTTAATTTAGAAAAGAGATAATAATCGTTAATAATGGTGTCGGAAATATACATGGTATCATAAGAAATTCCACTATTGATTGTATGCGTCAGGTAGAAATTGCTGTCGTTTGCATTACCACAATAAAATTCGTCCGGAGTAAATCCTACTTCCAATGGATAATAACTGATAGGTTCAATGTGTGAAAAATAATCCAAAGTTTTAAGGCATAACAAACTTTTATTAGTACAAGTGGCTCCTATGTAATATAAACCTCCAATTTCCCCACCTTTGATTGCAAATATTCCTGTGTCAGCATTCATCCAGGATTGCGATATCATAGTGAATGTTTTTCCGTAATCATTGCTTTCAGTTATCCCCGAATTATATAGCGAATACATTTTTCCGGGTGTGGTATCAGTAACATATTGATTATCCCAGAAGGCATTTGAGTTTTTGATCTCAATATTTTGTCCATCATCTGTTATATAACTGATTTGGAAAACACTCGTATAAACAAAATATAAATCATCAACTGAATGGCCCCTGTATACATCGGAAAGGGTTTGACAAAAAACTTGTGTTGCTAATGCAAGTGTCAGAATAGATGTGTTTACAATGTAAGTAATTGGTTTCATAGCATTATTTTTATAATATAGTAAATTTTTATTGGTTTTGTCCGAAAGCGATATTTCTTTTACTCTGCAAGATCCCCACTAAAAATGATTCCAATACATTATAGACACTTGAAAACGGTTTTACCCCTACAGGAAAAAAAATAATTTTCAGAGTATAAAAAATAATTTCTGAAAGATTATCGCGGTATGCTGCATCACCTGCTTTTGTATCTGAATTTTTGATACTTTTGCCAACTCATTTTCAGGGACAAACCCGGATATTTGAAGAAGCCGGAAAGTATTCAACAAAATATTGTGAATAAGTCTTTGGAATTTCAAATTATAGTAATACCTTTGCACCCCTTTTTATACCAAAGAGGGATTTTTTGATTAACAGCATAGTACACAGAGCGATGAACACATTAAGTTACAAATCAGTTACTCCTAAACCCGCCGATATTAAGAAAGAATGGGTTCTGGTGGATGCCGAAAACGAAATCCTGGGTCGTATGGCCACACAGGTAGCCAGGATTCTGCGCGGAAAAACTAAGACCAACTATACCCCTCATCTTGATTGTGGTGATAACGTAATCATCATCAATGCCGACAAGATTCGTCTTACAGGCAAAAAGATGAACGAAAAGGAGTATGTTCATTATTCAGGACATCCTGGTGGTCAGAAAATTAATACACCCAGAATCATGCTGAAGAAAAAACCTACCTACGTAGTGGAAGAAGCAGTGCGTGGTATGCTTCCTAAGACCAGACTGGGTGCCGAGTTATTCCGTAACCTGCGTGTATTCGCCGGTGCCGAGCATACTCACGAAGCACAGCAGCCAAAAAAAATAAACATTAACGAAATTAAATAATTACAATGGAGACTACGAATGCTATTGGCAGGCGTAAATGTGCTGTCGCACGTGTTTACATTAAGGAAGGCACTGGTGTCATCCTGGTTAACGGACGTGACTATAAAGAATATTTCCCAACCGCTATATTGCAGAATACTGTAATGCAAGCTTTCGAAATTTCCTCAACTGTAGGAACTTTTGACGTTACCGCAAATCTTAACGGCGGTGGTGTTAAAGGTCAGGCTGAGGCACTGAGGCTTGGTATTTCGCGTATTCTCTGCGAACTCGACCCTACCCGTCGTCCTGCACTGAAGGCTGAAGGCCTGATGCGCCGCGACCCACGTATGGTTGAACGTAAGAAATTCGGACAGAAGAAAGCCCGTAAACGCTTCCAGTTCAGCAAGCGTTAGTATTGAAAATGAAGGTAGTTTAGTATCTAAATTGCCAGGACTCCTGTACACTCTGCAGGGCTACCTGGCAATTGCGACATTAAAGAATGTAAACTAATAAATCAGGAGAAAATAAAATGGCAAGAACAACATTTGACGAATTACTCGATGCAGGCGCACACTTTGGTCACCTGAAACGTAAATGGAATCCCAATATGGCTCCCTATATCTTTATGGAGCGTAACGGTATCCACATCATCGACCTTTACAAAACCATTGCAAAAATTGATGAAGCTGCGGCTGCCATCAAACAGATTTCGAAATCAGGAAAGCGCATCCTTTTCGTAGCCACCAAAAAACAGGCTAAAGAACTGGTTGCCGAACTGGTTCGACCTACCAATATGCCTTATGTTACTGAACGCTGGCCGGGCGGAATGCTCACCAACTTCGCTACCATTCGTAAAGCGGTTAAAAAAATGTCGTCAATCGACAAACTGATGGTCAGCCCTGCATTCCTTGGCATTTCGAAACGTGAGCGTCTGCAGATCACCCGCGAGCGTGCTAAACTCGAGAAGAACCTTGGTTCCATCGCCGACCTGAGCAAACTGCCTTCAGCCGTATTCGTGGTTGATATTATGAAAGAGCATATTGCCATTGCCGAAGCACGTAAACTTAACATACCTACTTTCGCTATAGTTGATACCAACAGCGATCCTAATCTGGTTGACTTCCCTATTCCTGCTAACGACGATGCATCAAAATCAATCACCCTCATCATCAAGAAAATGATAGAGGCTATAGAAGAAGGAAGCAGCGAACGCAAACTCGACCGCGACAAACGTGAAGAGGAAGGCGAAGAAGGAGAAGAGCATACAACAAATACTATTGCCGACGAGGATGACGACGACGCTCGCGAAATTGCACGTAAAAAACGTGTTGCAGCAGGCCTCGAACCAGCCGACAGCGAAGACCGCAAACGTCCACGCAAACCAATTGCCCGCAAACCAGCTCCGGGAGCACGCAAACCAAGAGCATAACAATTAAGTAACTTTATTGTAATTATAAACCTGTACACTTGTGCAGGTTTATGTAATTACAACTTTAAATAACAATTTTGAAATAATACAACAATGGCTAACATTACAGCAGCAGATGTAAATAAACTTCGCCAGATGACCGGTACCGGTATGATGGATTGTAAAAATGCATTAGTAGAATCAGATGGCGATATTGAAAAGGCAATTGATATCTTACGCAAAAAAGGACAGAAACTTGCTCTCAAACGTGCTGACCGCGACGCAAATCAAGGTTTTGTAGTTGCCAAAACAACAGAGGATAAAAAATTTGCAGCAGTTATCATGCTGAATTGCGAAACTGACTTCGTTGCAAAAAATCAGGAATTTATTGATTATGCAAATAAGATTGTTGACCTGGCAGTAGCTTCAAAACCTGCTTCACTCGAGGCTTTATCAGCAATGAGCATTGATGGTCGTACTATCACTGAAGGCGTAACTGATCTGATTGGCAAAACAGGCGAAAAAATGCAGTTGTCACACTACGAATTTATCGAAGCTCCTCTTGCAGTAGCATACAACCATTTCGGAAATCGTCTGGCTGCTATTCTTGGTCTGAACAAGAGCGATGTTGCAGGAATTGAAGATGTAGCAAAACATGTAGCTATGCAGATTGCTGCTATGGCTCCTGTTGCTCTGGATAAGGACGGTGTGGATGCTGAAACTATTGCACGCGAAATAGAAGTAGGTAAAGATCAGGCTCGTGCCGAAGGTAAAGCTGAGGAAATGCTTGAGAAAATTGCTTTAGGCAAACTGAACAAATTCTACAAAGAAAATACACTGCTTAACCAGGAGTTTATTAACGATTCAAAAATATCGATTCGTGAATATCTTCAGAAAGCAGATAAAGACCTTACTGTTACCAAATTCAATCGTTTACAGTTAGGTGCATAACCCCAATTTTTTTTTTTTTTTTTAAAAGTCCCGTCCGAAAAGGCGGGATTTTTTTTTGTCTGTTGGAATTTTTAGTTGGCAGTATTTGTTGCTTGGCGGGATTTATGCTTGGCGGGATTTGCAATCCCGCCATGTTGAGATTCGGGATTTTCAATCCCGTTAGTAAATCAACATATTTCTGACAGCCTCACTATACTTATCTGATACCTTGTATCAAACCCATATAAAAATTAAAACCCTGCATGGGGGAGTGCAGGGTTTTAATTTGATTAGCAGGATGTACAAAGGAGTCTAAGGAAGTAGTTTCTTGATAATTTCGGAAATCTGTTTATTGTCGGCTTTCCCGGCAATCAGTTTACTGGCTATACCCATTACCTTACCCATGTCTTTAATACTCGTTGCACCGGTATCAGTAATTACTTTTTTTACCACTGCAGCCACATCCTCTTCCGACATTTGTTCGGGCAGGTATTTTTCGATAATAGCAGCCTGGAAAAGTTCAGGTTCAGCCAGATCAGGCCGACCCTGAGCTTTATATACTTCAGCACTTTCACGGCGCTGTTTTACAAGGCGTTGCAACATTTTTAATTCAACGCCGTCAGGAATAATTCCTCCGGTAACATCTTTACCGGTTTTTTCGAGTAATAACGCAGCTTTTATTGACCGTAAGGCTTCAAGTTTATCCTTGTCCTTGTTGATCATAGCCTGTTTTATATCCTCATTGATAAGTTTCTCTAATTCCATAGCATCGTTATATTAGTCAACATTATCATGCAGGAACGAGTTGTTTTCCCTCAGACCGGTCTTGTTATTGGTGTCATTCCCAAGAGTATATCTCGAAATAGTTCCCTCATTTAACTGGCTTATATCAGGCAGGTCAACATTGCGACGCATATAAGCAGGAACCCGTTCCATCTCCTCAACATTCTGGTTTTGAACACTCGGCCTATGGCTGAGGTTCTTAAGCTTGCTGATCCGGTCCTGCCGCTGATCTTCCTGCTCGGTCTCCTGTTTGGCCGCAGAAGGATTAACATATACAGGAGCTTTTACTTCAGGTTTAACAGTAGAGTTAACAATTTCAAATTCCGGCTCCTGACGAAAGAAAGATTTTATTTCAACAGGTTCAGGATTTTGGAGGTTTTTTTCAATGGAAGGCTCGGCTCTATCCGAAATAGTTTCGCTGAAAAGTGAAGCTGTTGCCAGGTTTACATTTAGTTCAGGATGTATACGAACAGGTTCTTCCATATTTTTTATCTCCGTTACCGGCTCAACTAACCTTACTTCAGTTACAGGAAGGTCAATCTTTAATGGTTGGGGAGTATACAAAGTATTCTGAACCTCATTGAGAATGTGCTTGGTGACAACTGGCTTGTTAAAGCCGGTAGCGATAAGTGTTATCGAAATTTCATCGTCCAGGCTGTCATCAACACCGTCGCCCCATATCACATTGGCATCTTCCCCGGTACGTGAAGTTATAAAACCGGTTATTTCGTTGAGTTCCTCAAGCGAAATTTCATTTTTTCCCGATGTGATATACAGCAATACGTTCGAAGCACCTTTTATATCAGTATCATCAAGTAAAGGCGAGTTTAAAGCCATTTCAACAGCTTTAACAGCTCTGTCAGGACCATTGGCTATACCAGCTCCCATTATCGCTTTTCCGCTTCCCTGCATCACAGTTTTCACATCTTCGAAATCGACATTGATACGTCCTGTAACAGTAATGATTTCGGCAATTCCTTTGGCAGCAATCGTAAGCACATTATCAGCTTTCCCGAAAGCCTGGCTCAGTTTCATGTCGCCCTGCATGTCGAGCAATTTATCGTTGCAGATTACAAGCGTGGTGTCGACATATTTTTTCAGTTCTTCAATGCCGGCTATAGCCTGTAATTCGCGTTTACGGCCTTCGAAAGCGAAAGGTTTGGTGATAATACCAACAGTAAGTATTCCAAGTTCACGGGCAATCTGTGCAATAACAGGGGCTGCACCTGTTCCGGTTCCACCTCCCATGCCTGCGGTAATAAACAACATGGATGTATTGTGCGAAACAAGTTCACGAATCTCGTCGGCTATTTGTATAGCCGCATCACGTCCTACCGAAGGATTAGCTCCGGCCCCCAGACCTGTATTCCCAAGCCGTATTTTATTGGGCACGTCGCACTTGTTAAGCGATTGAGAATCAGTGTTGCAAATATAAAAATCGACACCTTTGATACCTTGTTTGTGCATATAGGCAACAGCATTACTGCCACCGCCGCCAACACCGATTACTTTTATAATTGGAGCCTGTTCGTCAGGCCGGTCGAATTTGAGCATATCAGTCATATTTCTCCCCCTAAAATTAATTGTTATATAATTTGATTATTTTTTGTTGTGTGGAATTTTACTAACAAAATGGATGTTAATTATTAACTTATACCATCGCGGAAAAACCGGTCAATCCATTCTGAGACTTTATTCGTTTTAGGCACAGCGGGTTTTTCCGGTGATTCGGGTTCTTCCTTTTTCGAGCCACCGTTTTTAATCTGTGAAAGATCAGTACGCTGCATGCCCAGAAGCACCAATCCTATTGCCGTAGAGTACATAGGGCTGGTTATTTCTTCGGCCGAACTGCTGGCAAGATGCTCATTAGGAAATCCAATGCGTGTGTCCATGCCAGTTATGAACTGAGTTAGCTGTTCTATATGTCTCAGCATGGCACCACCACCTGTTAATACAATTCCTGCAATCAATCGTTTTTCGAGTCCGGTGCTTTTTATTTCCTGGTAAACGGCTTCGATGATTTCTTCCATACGGGCCTGAATGATCTTGGCAAGATTTTTCAGTGTGATTTCTTTGGGTGCCCTGCCCCGCAGACCGGGAATAGCAACTACTTCCTCAGCTCTGTTCTCGCTGGCAAGAGCCGACCCGAACTTCACTTTCAGATCTTCAGCATGCTTTTTGATAATACTGCAGCCCGCTTTAATATCTTCAGTTATGATTTCGCCGCCAAACGGGATCACCGCTGTATGCCTGATAATTCCATCGAGAAAAATTGCTACGTCAGTGGTTCCGCCTCCGATATCAACCAATACTACCCCGGCTTCCTTTTCATCAAGGCTTAAAACAGCCTCGGCGGATGCGAGTGGCTGAAGAATCATATGCTGAAGATTGTATCCTGATTTTTCGATACATTTCATAATGTTCTGTGCCGCTGAAGTTTGGGCAGTTACAATATGAAAACTTGCACCTATCTGGTGGCCCAGCATACCTTTCGGGTCTTTTACTCCTGCTTCTCCGTCGATTATAAACTCCTGGGGCAAAACATCAATTATTTTTTCACCGGGGTTCATCGCTATATTATAGATGCTGGAAGTAAAGCGGTCGATATCTTCCTGGCTTATTTCAGTTTCCGGGTTATGCCTGATGGTACTCGCCCTATGCTGAATGCTGCGGATATGCTGGCCGGCAATTCCGACGTTTACAGTTCGTATGGTAACCTGCGAATTTTCCTGAGCTTCCTTTATGGCTGTCTGTATGGAGTTAACAGTATTCTCTATATTGGTGATCACTCCACGGCGAACGCCTATGGATTCAGTATGACCATATCCAAGCACCTCTATTTTGCCGAACTCATTGCGGCGTCCGGCAATAGCTGCAATTTTGGTGGTTCCAATATCTAATCCGACTACAATTTCAGCTTCCATAGTTTTATTTTTATTTTGTGCACACTATTTGATTTTTATATTCCAGATTTATTTTGTCGTATTTATTCCACCCGGTTTTTACCAGGCCATTTTTATAAAAGCACTTCAGATTTTCGAATTTCTCAGCAGCATCGGTGGTATCGCCAAATATTACCAGATGCGATCCGGCTTTTGTTGCAAGTTGTATCTTGCCTGATGGCGCAATATAAACCTGTTCGATCAGGGCGTTGAGTGTACTGTCGTCTGTAATGATTTTCGCCAGATGGTGAAGGTCATAGAGACTGCGTAGTTGATTGCGGAGTAAATGGTTGGTATCAGGTACTGAGAAAATATTTTTTCCGTTTTTAAGGGGGCTTGCAATTTCGCCGGTAGCAATCAGGGCCTTATAAGGATAAGCCGGATTTACAGGCATTATGCGACCTTTCAGGTCAATATAATGCTGTCGGCCATCAGGTGTAAAATACCTGATTAATGGAATGCACTGGTCAGCTTTCAAAAGTATATCACCCTCGACGGTTAGCAGAACATCAGTGTTTTCGAGGTAAGGGTTATTGCGGATAAACGATGAAATACCGGCCAGATCAATTTCTCCTATACTCTTTGTCTGTGCTTTCCCAAACTTTTTGTTGATTTCAGATACCAGATCAGCGGAACTCATCAAGGGTTGCGCTCCTCTGAAGTCGATGCTGCAGTTTATACCACGGCATTTCTTTTCCTGGTGAGTTGTATTGGCAAAACTCATCATCACAACAACGCCGCCTGCAATGGCGATCCATAATATAATGAGCAGTATTTTTACCAGGATTTTCATTTGCTTTTGTTTTGGTTCCTGAAATAGTTTTCAATAGGCTCAACCAGGGTATCAATATCGCCGGCACCCATAGTCAGCAATACTTCAGTTTTGCGTCCTGTAAAAAATTCAGGGAAATCTTTTTTTTCGACCAGATATTTGTTTTTATGATTCATAAGCAAAAACAGCATCTCTGAGTCAACTCCTTCGATTGGTTTTTCCCGGGCCGGATAAATAGGCAGCAAAAGTATTTCGTCGAGCTTGCTAAGGCTTTGTGCAAATTCTTCGGCAAAATCACGTGTGCGGGAATATAGGTGTGGTTGAAAAATACCCGTAATCCGGCTTTTGGGGAACATAGCCTTAGCTGAATTTATACAGGCTTTAATTTCTTCAGGGTGATGGGCATAATCGTCGATATAAACAAAGTTGTTTTCATTCAACCTGATATCGAATCTGCGTCTTACACCCCTGAAGGTAGCCAGCCCTGTACTGATTTCATCAGGTGATACTCCGGCTAATAATGCTGCTGCTATAGCTGCAACGGCATTCTCAACATTGTACAGTCCTGGAATTCCCAGAACCAGGTTCAGGATTTTGCCGTTAGGATAAGTCAAATCAAAGCAATAGAGCCCGTTTACAAGCCTGAGATCGGATGCATAATAGTCAGCCTCATCATCAACAGCATAAGTGTATACCTGGTATTCAGGAGATGGTGGTAGTGATATTGTTATTCCTTTTTTCAATATCAGATTGCCGCCGGGAACAATATTTCCGGTAAATGCACTGAATGCTTCGTAAATAGCCTGATGGTTGTTATAAATATCAAGATGATCGGAATCGGTGCTGGTAATAATTGCGATATATGGATGCAAATGGAGGAAGGACCGGTCGTATTCGTCAGCTTCAGCAACCAGGAATGGCGATGTTTCGGATATCAGCAGGTTGGTATCGAAGTTACGCGAAATGCCCCCCATAAATGACTGACATCCTACTTCCGATTGTTGCATCAGGTACGATACCAGAGTCGAAGTGGTTGTTTTTCCGTGAGTGCCTGCACATGCAATGGTTTTATATTCTGAGGACAACATCCCCAAAACTTCAGCCCGCTTCAACATGCGTACACCGCTATTCTTAAGGTACTGTAACTCGGTATTTCCTTCAGGAATAGCAGGCGTGTAGATAACCAATCCTGTTTCTGACGGTATAAGTGCGATGTCTTCGTGATAGTGAATAATCATGCCTTCCTGCTCCAGTGCTGAAGTGAGCGCTGTAGATGTGCGGTCGTATCCGTGTACACTATATCCCTTTGCCCGAAAATACCGGGCCAGGGCACTCATGCCAATGCCTCCGATACCGAGGAAATAAATACTATGTTCTTTAATCTTCAACAACATGAGTCAGGATCAGTTATTTTTTATTAGCCAGTTCAAAAATCTGTTCAGCAATGAGGCTGGCAGAATTCCGCATAGCCATGGAACTTATGTTTTTACTTAGATCTAGTTGTTCGGATTTGTTTTTAGCCAGGTTTATAACGGTATCAATTAGGGTGGTATGCGCCTCTCTGTCCATTACGAGGATTGCCGCATTACGCGAGGAGAGAGCAATTGCATTCTTGGTCTGGTGATCTTCGGCAACATTAGGCGATGGTACTAGTACAGAGGGTTTTCCCGAAATACACAGTTCGGATATAGCTATTGCTCCTGCCCTTGAAATTACTATATCAGCCGCTGCATAAGCTTTGTCCATTTCTTTGATAAAGGGCATGGTTCTGATTCCTTTGCCTTCAAAATCATGCACGGCAAGGGCAGCCTGACTTTCATACTTTTTGCCTGTTTGCCATATTAATTGAATGCCTGCATCTGCAAGCCTTTTCAGACCAGCATGGATACTCTGGTTAATAGTCCTGGCTCCAAGGCTGCCACCCACAACAAGCAAAGTGACATTTGCAGGCTGCAGCGAAAAGAATTGCAGCGCTTTTTCCCTGTCTGGCACATTAAATTCAATGTCGTTCCTGACGGGGTTTCCTGTAAATCTGATTTTAGCTGCAGGAAAGAATTTTTCCATCCCTTCATAGGCAACACATATACGATCTGCTTTTGTAGCAAGCAATTTGTTTGTTATTCCCGGAAATGAGTTCTGCTCCTGAATAAGAGTCGGTATACCTAACAATGCTGCCATACGCAGAGTTGGACCTGATGCATAGCCGCCGGTGCCAACCACAACATCCGGTTTAAAATTTCTTATGATTTTCCATGCATGATATAAGCTGGAAATAACTTTGAAAGGGAACATCAGATTGTCAACTGTAAGTCTGCGTTGTAATCCGCTGATCCATAGCCCTTCAATAGGATATCCGGCAGCCGGAACTTTCTCCATCTCCATACGGCCTTTGGCTCCTACAAAGAGTATAGCGGCTTCAGGTGCAGTTGCCTTAACGGCATTTGCAATGGCAACGGCAGGGAAGATATGCCCTCCTGTACCACCTCCGCTGAGGATTACCCGTATGTTCTTATTCTGTGGCATGTTGTGGTTCAATAGCAGGTTCTGTAGAAGCCGGAATTTCATCCAGTTCTTTACTTACACTGAGAATTATTCCGATTGCAATACTTGTAAACCATATGCTGGTTCCGCCCATACTGACCAAGGGAAGTGGTTGACCGGTTACAGGAACCAGATGCACAGCTACCGCCATATTTGCAAATGCCTGTATGATAAGACTGATAGTCACTCCTATGGCAAGCAAAGCACCGAAATTCCCGGGTGCCCTGATGGCAATACGAATTCCTCTGAATAACAAAATCAGATACATCAGCACTATGACAACAGCACCAATGGCACCGTATTCTTCAATAATTATGGCAAAAATGAAATCGTTGAATGGGTTAGGCAGGAAATTCTTCTGCATACTATTGCCAGGAAACTTGCCCACAATTCCTCCATTAGCAATCGCTATTTTTGCCTGTTCCACCTGAAAGTTTTCGTCGCTGTCGCCACCTCCGCCGAAATGTTCGATCCTGTTCTGCCATGTGCCCAGGCGACCACTCGATTTAGGCGAAACTACCAGGAATGTGATGAAAAGTGCTAAAGCCGCTATACCAATTCCGGCAAGAGTGAGCAGGTACCTGAACTTCACACCACCAATAAACATCAGGATTATGCATGTTACAAAAAGTATGGCCGCTGTTGAAAGGTTGGCTGGTAATATCAGTCCACAGATTATAAGCACCGGTAAAAGAATCGGAATAAATGCACCTCTGAGGTCTTTTATGTTTTCCTGCTTTTTAGCTAACATTCGGGCTACAAACATGATAAGCGCCAGTTTCGCTAGGTCCGATGGCTGAAACATGATGTTTACACCTGGTAAGGTTGTCCAGCGGGCTGCATCGTTACGGACTTCACCAAAAACAAGTGTGTAGAGCAGAAGCGGAGCTGCAATAATTACTGCAAGCATAGATATTTTGGCATAATACACATACTTGATCTTATGAGCAGCGTACATGAGAACAAACCCGAAAATAAGTATTCCCAGATGTTTCAAAAGGTAGTATTCCGTATTGCCATGTTTGAACCGGTATGCCAGCGTTGTTGTTGAACTGTAAACAGCAAGCACAGAGAATACCGAAAGTATAATTACTACTCCCCATATTACTTTATCTCCACTTATTTTCGGAACTATCTGTACCATTTCTGATTCAATTTTATCGTGTTACTGGCTATAGACTTTTCACTGCATCCTTAAACTTATTGCCCCGCTCCTCATAGCTGTCAAATAAATCGAAGCTGGCACAAGCAGGTGACAATAATACCGTATCTCCCTTTTTACCGATGGTATAGGCTGTCAGCACCGCCTGTTCTGCTGACTGGGTTTCATAAATCGCATCAACTTTGTCAGCAAAAGTTTTTATTATTTTACTGTTATCAACACCCAGGCAAATAATTGCTTTCACTTTTTTTGCAACTAATTCCTCGAGTTTTGCATAATCATTTCCTTTATCAACACCGCCGGCAATCCAGATAATTGGATTGTCAACTGTTTCGATCGCATACCATGCGCTGTTAACATTGGTCGCCTTGGAATCATTGATAAAATCAATTCCATGGATGCGTGCAACAAATTCGAGACGGTGAGGCACGTTTTCAAAAGCACTCAGCGACTGGCGGATACTCTCCTTGCGGATTCCTACCAGGTTAGTGCCTACAGCGGCAGCCATCGAATTGTACACATTGTGTTTGCCCTGTAAGGCGAGTTCTTCCAATGTCATGGTAAATGGGTTGTTATTAGTATTTATATTCAATTTATTTTCAATCAGGTATGCATTCGCTTCAGTATTCCCGGGCTGGCAGGTGGTTGTGAAAACACGGGCTTTCAGTTTTCGTCTGCTTACTTCTGCAAGGCTTACTTCATCATCAAGGCAATAAATAAAGGCATCTTCACAGGTTTGATTTTGGGTAATTCTGAATTTTGAGTCTATGTAATTTTCAAATTTGTAGTTGTATCGGTCGAGGTGATCGGGGGTGATGTTAGTCAGTATGGCTATGTCCGCTTTAAAGTTGAACATGCTGTCCAGTTGAAATGAACTGATCTCCAGTACATACCAGTCAAAATTCTGCGTTGCAACCTGCATAGCGAAACTCTCGCCAATATTTCCTCCCAGCCCTACATTCAATCCGGCATTTTTCATAATGTGCCAGATCAGCATAGTGGTGGTTGTTTTGCCATTCGAACCGGTTATGCATATTTTGCGGGCATTTGTATACCTGTCAGCAAATTCTATTTCCGAAATCACCGGTATCAAACGATCTTTGATCTTTCGGATCAACGGGGTCGAAAGTGGTATTCCAGGGCTGATTATTACTTCGGATGCCGAAAGAATCTCATCTTCGCTATGCCCGCTTTCTTCGAATGCAATGTCATAATGAGAAAGAACGTTTTTATATTTTTCCTTAATAAGGCCCGAATCTGAAAGCCAGACTCTGAATCCCTGTTTCTTAGCCAGTACTGCTGCTCCGGTTCCGCTTTCACCCGCTCCGAGTATGGCTATTTTGTTGTTCATTTTTAAGACAATTACCTGATTTTGAGTGTTATGATGGTTACCAGAGCCAGTGCGATTCCGATAATCAGGAACCTCATCACAATCTTAGGCTCAGGATATCCTTTCTTTTGATAATGATGATGCAACGGAGCCATCAGGAATACCCGCTTACCCTCACCCGTTCTTCTTCTGGTATATTTGAAATAGGAAACCTGAATTACAACCGAAAGATTTTCGACAATAAAAATCCCACACAATACAGGTATCAGCAATTCCTTCCTGATCATAAAGGCGAAGGCTGCAATTATTCCTCCTAATGCAAGACTGCCGGTATCGCCCATGAAAACCTGGGCAGGGTAGGAATTATACCAGAGAAAACCGACACAAGCGCCCACCAGGGCACTCATGAAGACTACAAGTTCGCCGGTATTAGGGATGTACATGATGTTTAGATAATCGGCAAACACTATATTGCCACTCACCCAGGCCAGTAATCCAAGAGTTATGGCTATCACCGCAGATGTGCCGGTGGCCAGCCCGTCCATTCCATCAGTTAGGTTGGCTCCGTTCGAAATGGCTGTTATAATAAAGATTACAATGGGGATAAAAATTATCCACGCATACTTACGGTAATCATCGCCAACCCATTTTAAAAGGACGGCATAATCAAATTCATTGTTTTTTAAGAATGGAATGGTTGTTTTTGTTGATTTTACCGGTATAGCTTTAAATTTTTTGTTGTGATCCCTTACCTGTTCAAAAGGAGTAAGTTGCCCGGCTTTTAATTCAGTCTTCTTTTCAGGTACCCGCTCACGGAGTACAATCCCCGGATGAAAGTAAAGTACGGATCCTATTACTAATCCTGCAACTATCTGCCCCATGATCTTAAACTTCCCGGCAAGGCCTTCCTTGTTCTTTTTAAATACTTTAATATAATCATCCAGAAATCCGATCAATCCTAGCCAAACAGTAACAAAAAGCATCAGTAGGATGTAGATATTCAGAACTTTTGCAAAAAGCAGGGTCGGTATCAGGATTGCTCCAAGTATAATGATACCTCCCATGGTAGGTGTGCCGGTTTTGGCCATTTGTCCTTCGAGACCCAATTCACGTACAGTCTCACCTATCTGCTTGGCACGCAGATAATTGATTATCCGTTTTCCGTAAATGAGCGAAATAAAGAGTGAAAATATGGTTGCCAATGCAGCTCTGAACGAGATGAACTGGAATAATCCTGCTCCGGGAACATTGTATGCTTTATCGAGAAAAGTGAAAAGGTAGTACAGCATTTGTCCTGTTTTAACAGTGGTTAATTGGGTTTATTCCGGTTATAGTAAGTACTTTTTAAGAATTTCTTTGTCGTCGAAGGCATGTTTAACACCATTGATTTCCTGGTATTTTTCGTGGCCCTTCCCGGCTACCAGAATCACATCTTTATCGCGGGTCATGGCACAGGCTACCCGAATGGCATCATGCCTGTCAGTTATATTCTGTACATTTCTTGTGTTTTCCTTCTCAACACCAGCCAACATTTCAGAGATAATCTGTTCGGGAACTTCGCTTCGTGGATTATCGGAAGTAAGTATTACCCTGTCGCTCATCCTGGCAGCAATCCGAGCCATTACAGGTCGTTTTGATTTGTCACGGTCGCCGCCACATCCAACTACCGTTATCAGCATTTCATTTCCAGTCCGTAGCTGATTAATGGTTTCAAGCACATTCTGCAAGGCATCGGGAGTATGCGCATAATCTACGATTCCTATCGTGCCCTGTGGCGATTTGATATAGTCGAAACGACCTTCTACACTTTCGAGATTGCTTAAAATGGTAAGCACTTCCAACGGATCCTGTTCAAGAAGGACGCTGGCTGCATACACCGCCAACAGGTTATATCCGTTGAATCGTCCCACCAAACGGCACCATATTTCGTTTCCGTCGAAATCGAGGTGGAGTCCGTCGAGGGGTGCTTCCAGGATACGGCCTTTGAAATCAGCCATTTTCTGCAGGCTATATGTGTGTTTCGATGCTCTTGAGTTCTGAATCATTACCAGCCCGTTACGGTCATCAACATTAGTGAGTGCAAATGCAGGGGAGGGCAATTCGTCGAAAAACTGCTTCTTGGCTTTCAGATAACCTTCAAAAGTGAGATGGAAATCCAGGTGATCATGGGTAAGATTGGAGAAAATTCCTCCTGCAAAAGTTAACCCGGCAATTCGGTTCTGCACTACGGCATGAGAGCTTACTTCCATAAAGCAAAAACTGCATCCTTTCTCTGCCATCTGGCTCAGCATTTGGTTGAGCCTGATAGCATCAGGGGTGGTATGGGTCGATGGTATTATTTCGTCGTCTATCTTGTTGAGGATGGTTGAAATGAGACCTGCATGATAGCCGAGCTGCCTGAAGAGATTGAAAAGCAACGTTACCGTTGTGGTTTTACCATTCGTCCCCGTGATTCCTACCAGCTTGAGTTTCTGTGAAGGGTTCCCGTACCAGTTTGATGCAATGATTCCTGAAGCATAGCTGCTGTTCTCAACCTGTATGTATGTCACTTCAGAGTTCAGAATATCAGGCAGGTTTTCGCATACCACTGCAGCAGCACCATTTCCTGTTACCTGTTCAATATAGTTATGACCATCAACTTTAGTTCCTTTCAGGGCAAAAAACAGGCTGCCGGCTACTACGTCGCGCGAATCGTAGGTAATACTGCTGATTGTTCTTTCAGCAGCACCTTTGATTTGCTTTACGTTAACCTTATGAAGTATGTCAGCCAGTGCTCTCATTTATACTATCGTTGTGTTTGTTATTATTTTTTATTTTTTATTCCCATGCTTAGCAGAATCGGAGTACCCGGCAATATTTTTGAACCTGCAGGCAAAGATTGCTGTGTTACCAGCCCAACACCATTAATAAGTACCTTAAGTCCCATTTTTTCAAGCATATAAATGGCATCGCGCGCTCCCATTCCTATTACGCTGGGGATGGTTTCCTGACTAACTGCAAGGTCATTGTACCTAACGCCCGCACTGTCCGAAATCTGAGTCATCCATTCACCGGCATTTGGCATATGCATGGCATAGCCAAGCCATTTGCTCAGGAAAGTTATATCCTGAGAGCTCCCGGCTCTTAATGGATTAGAGCGTATTGTTTTAGTAGTATCAATCCAGTTCATGCCAACATCGGGGTCTGTGGCATAAATACGGTCGGCTATTTCGCGGAATACAGGTGCCGAAATAGCCCCTCCGTAATAGCCACCCTGTGTTGGATTATTGATTACCACAATACATGAGTATTTCGGGTTTTCGGCAGGGAAATAGCCAACAAATGAACCTTTGTAATTTGTTTTATTATAGCCGCCACTATTCTGTGCTACCTGTGCTGTACCTGTTTTGCCAGCAACTTTGTAAATGGGATTTTTAAGTGCAGATCCTGTTCCATGGTCCACAACTCCTTCCAGCATGGTTTTAGCCATGGCTATTGCTTTTTTCGACGCAATTTTCGGGTTTATAACCTGTGTTTCGAAGGTCATTACCGGTAACCCTGCTTTGCGGATTTCTTTCACAAAATGAGGTTTTACCATCACCCCGTCATTAGCAACAGCGTTATAGAAAGTGAGAATTTGCAGGGGTGTAAGTGCTACTTCATAACCAATCGACATCCACGGCAGCGACGAATTCGACCAAAGCCCGTCGTTCATTCCCAGGATTTGAGGTCTGCCCTCTCCTTTAATTTCAAGACCTAATTTCTTATTCACACTGAAGCTATGCAAACGGTCGACAAAATCCTGAGGATTGCTGGCATAGGCTTTATAAATTATCTTCGAAATTCCTACATTCGACGATTTTTCGAAAGCCTGTTGCACCGTCATTACCCCACCTCCAAGATGCGAGTCTTTCATCGTACGGCTGCCATAGTGCGTTAAGCCGCCTGTTACATCAACAACGTCAGTTAAAGTAGTTTTGCCGTCCTCGAAGGCGGCAAGCAGTGAGAATAATTTGAATGTGGATCCGGGTTCGGTGCTTTCGCCAATAGCATAATTGTACAACTCCTGATAGGTGCCTTCCCTGGTGCGCCCGAGGTTGGCAATTGCCCTGATTTCGCCGGTTTTCACCTCCATCAGAATGGCACATCCGTGATCTGCCTTATTTATTTCAAGCTGCCTCAGCAAAGCTTCTTCGGCGACATCCTGAATGTTTATATCAATGGTCGTCAATACATCTGAACCGTTTACCGGTTCTATTTCGTTGCTCTTGTTCATGGGTCGCCAGTTCCCATCCGGTATGCGCTGGTAAAGCCTTTTTCCGGCAAGTCCCTGCATTTCGGCGTTAAAGGCACTTTCGATTCCGACATTATTCGAATTGCCATCCTTGAACCATCCTAATGTTCGGTAGCCCAGGTGGCTGAATGGATATACTCTCTTGTTCTGTACAGTAGTTATCAATCCACCACTGTTTTTACCCATCCTGAAAATCGGGAAGGTCCTGATGACTTTCAACTGATCAAAATTTGCTTTTCGTTTAATAAGCAGGTACCTGTTTTTACTCTGTCTTGCTTTTATAAGCATGTCTTTGTATTCCTGCCTGGTTTTATCCTTGAAATACCCTGAAAGGCAAATTGACAGCGAATCCACATTGTTGTCGAAAGTGGTATCGTGAATCAGGGGTGAAGCAGCGTCCATCCTGACTTCAAAAAGGGGTACAGAGGTGGCCAGCATTTCACCATTTACATCATAAATATTGCCCCGGTTGGGATCAATATTAAAGTATTTGAGCGAAAGCTTTTCTGCTTTAGCTTTCCACATCTCACCTTCAACTAATTGTATATAAAGGATCTTGCCGATAATAGCAAAGCTTATGACAAATACAAAGCCATAAACCAGATATATGCGTGTAAGTATCGACTTCCTTGATTCCATTCAGGCTGTGGCTTAGTAATTATTAGTGGTTGGTGTTTTCAATGAGTATTTTTCTTGGTGGTGTTTTCGATTCTTTCAACCCGCTGTTTTGTAGTCTTTTGGCAATTTCAGTTTGTCTAGTTGTCTGCATCAGTTTCGATTTGGTGTTAATATATTCGAATCGCTGTTCTTCAATCTGTTTCTTTGTTTTGCTGATGCTGATAATGGTGCGGTTAGCGTAATTTGAGTTGAAAATGTACAGAAGCCCGATGCAGGTAAGAAAAACAAGGAAAGGCAGCAGCCCTATTACTTTCTCCCGGGCAAGGAACGATCCTTCGAGTATGCTTTTAACTTTACCTCCTGCAGGTTTCCCTTTATCTTTGGGTTTTGCAGCAGGTTGTGGTTTGGGTGCAGCTTCCTGAGGTTCGGTGTTTATGGTGTTGCGCAATTCGTTCATATCTATACTTTTTCAGCTATTCGCAATTTAGCACTGCGTGAACGTGGATTACTTTTCAACTCTTCAGCACCTGGTGTTATGGGTTTTCGCGTAATTGATTTTAGTGGTGAAATAATATTGCCAAAGAAATCCTTTTGCAGTTCCCCTTCGAAGTTGCCGGTTTTGATATAGTTTTTTACCAGCCTGTCCTCTAGTGAATGGTAGGAGATCACCACCAATCTGCCTCCGGGTTTTAATGAATCGGCACATTGTTTCAGCATGGCCTGCAATGCACCCATCTCATCATTGATTTCGATGCGTATGGCCTGGAAAACTTTCGCCAGGTATTTGTTTTCAAAGTTCGAAGGCACGCATGGCTTTATTGCTTCCTTGAACTCGGTGGTTGTAGTAATAGGTGTTGTTCGTGCCTCGGCAATACGCGAAGCCAGCTGACGCGAATTTGTTACTTCTCCAAATAATTTGAATATGGCCGATAGCTTCTCTTCCGGATATGTATTGATCATTTGAGCGGCTGTAATTCCGTGTTTGCGTGCCATGCGCATATCAAGCTGACCATCGAACCGGGTTGCAAAACCGCGTTCGGGAGTATCAATCTGATGCGATGAAATACCAAGGTCAGCCAGAATGCCATCCAGAGGAAATGCTTTATGAAGTCGTAGGAAATTTTTCAGATATCTGAAATTTTCATTTACCAGTGTAAAGCGGGAATCATCAAGTGCGTTGTCAAGAGCATCCTCATCCTGGTCGAAAGCAATAAGTCTGCCATCGGAGTCCAGTTTTTCAAGTATTACACGCGAATGCCCGCCGCCACCGAAAGTAAGGTCAGCATAAATCCCAGATGGAATGATGCTGAGGCCTTCAATACATTCGTGTAATAGTGCTGGTTGGTGATACATCCGGTTTTCATTCGTTGAGGTTAATATTTCCTAAGATTTCTTCAGCCAGGTCAGGGAAATTAGCCTGGGCTTCGCTCAATACCTGATCGTATAGGGTTTTATCCCAAATTTCTATACAATCCATCTTGGCATTAACCACAATATCACCGGTAATCTCAGCAAAAACAGCCAGGTCGCGTGGAATAAGTATGCGGCCTGTGCCATCAATTTCCACATCCTTTAATCCTGCATTATAAGCCCTGATGAAATCATTGTGTTTTTTGTTAAACCGGTTCATCTTGCTCATTATCTTGCGATAGAGCTCATTCCAGTTGCTTCTGGGGTAAAGTTCAAGGCAAGTGCTGAAAATGCTGCGTTTTACCACGAAACCTTCATTCAGAGAAGCTGATAGCTGGCTCTTTAGCCCAACAGGAAGAAGAAATCTTCCCTTGGCATCAACCCGGCATATGTGCTCACCTTGTAAGGGTATCATGGCTACTTTATATTTTGCTGTAAATTTACATTCGATTTCCCACTTTTAGCCACTTTCTCCCACATTTTTTTATTAACAATACACAGGATGCCTATGAATAAAGGGATTTAGCTAAAAAGAGCTTGAAATAAAGATGTAACTAATAACTCTGTTGCGTCTATGTTTTCTTAGTTCACAATACAGGAGGGAGGAGTTAGGTTTTGGGTGTTAGGAGTTAGGGTGCCTGGTGGTATTTGGCAATTTGGTGGTTTTAATTCTATCATTTAATAACTTAATATACTTATATCTTTTGGAAGTTTTTTCATTGTATAGTGCATAGTACTCATAGGATTCAGGTGCAACCATAAGTTCTCCAGGCACTTTTTTTTTAGTGCTGAGTGCCAGGTGCACAGTGCTCAGAGGATTTATTAATAAAGTATATTTTTGTATTTTAACTCCAGGTCCTCCATGCACTCACAACTTTAAACTCAAAGTACTTTAGGCACTTTTTTTTGTGCTGAGTGCCAGGTGCACAGTGCTCAGAAGATTTATTAATAAAGTATATTTTTGTATTTTAACTCCTGGTCCTCCATGCACTCACAACTTTAAACTCAAAGTACTTTAGGCACTTTTTTTTGTGCTGAGTGCCAGGTGCATAGTGCTCAGAAGATTTATTAATAAAGTATATTTTTGTATTCTAACTCCAGGTATTCCATGCACTTACAACTTTAAACTCCAAGTACTTTAGGCACTTTTTTTAGTGCTGAGTTCCAGGTGCACAGTGCTCAGAAGATTTATTAATAAAGCAAATTTTTGTATTTTAACTCCTGGTCTTCCATGCACTTACAACTTTAAACTCTAAGTACTTTAGGCACTTTTTTTTAGTGCTGAGTGCCAGGTGCACAGTGCTCAGAAGATTTATTAATAAAGCAAATTTTTGTATTTTAACTCCAGGTCCTCCATGTACTTACAACTTTAAACTCTAAGTACTTTAGGCACTTTTTTTTAGTGCTGAGTGCCAGGTGCACAGTGCTCAGAAGATTTATTAATAAAGCAAATTTTTGTATTTTAACTCCAGGTCCTCCATGCACTTACAACTTTAAACTCTAAGTACTTTAGGCACTTTTTTTTAGTGCTGAGTGCCAGGTGCATAGTGCTCAGAAGATTTATTAATAAAGTATGTTTTTGTATTTTAACTCCAGGTCCTCCATGCACACACAACTTTAAACTCTAAGTACTTTAGGCACTTTTTTAGTGCTGAGTGCCAGGTGCACAGTGCTCAGAGGATTCATTAATAAAGTATATATTTGTATTTTAACTCCAGGTCCTCCATGCACTTACAACTTTAAACTCTAAGTACTTTAGGCACTTTTTTAGTGCTGAGTGCCAGGTGCACAGTGCTCAGAGGATTCATTAATAAAGTATATATTTGTATTTTAACTCCAGGTCCTCCATGCACTTACAACTTTAAACTCTAAGTACTTTAGGCACTTTTTTAGTGCTGAGTGCCAGGTGCACAGTGCTCAGAGGATTCATTAATAAAGTATATATTTGTATTTTAACTCCAGGTCCTCCATGCACTTACAACTTTAAACTCCAAGTACTTTAGGCACTTTTTTTAGTGCTGAGTTCCAGGTGCACAGTGCTCAGAAGATTTATTAATAAAGTATATTTATGTATTCTAACTCCATGTATTCCAAGCACATACAACTTTAAACTCTAAGTACTTTAGGCACTTTTTTTTAGTGCTGAGTGCTCAGTGCATAGTGCTCAGTGGCTGGTGTGTAATAGTTGTTTTAGTGCATTATACTTTTTAACTTAAAACTAAATTCACTTTTAACTCTAGGCACTCTAAATACTCTAAGCACTCTAAGTACTCTGTGCACTCTAAGTACTCTAGGCACTCTAAGTACTCTAGGCACTCTAAGTACTCTAGGCACTCTAAGTACTCTAGTGTCTTGTCAATCTATAATTGTCGGATAAAGGCGTTTTAATTTTATCCTTGCTTCCGAATTAGTAAACTGCCAGTTTATAACTGCATTTTTATTATTTCTGTAATTCTGCCAAGCATTTACCT
>Ga0208789_1000570_pt1 | contig 32099 bp, 32 predicted proteins | sample Methanotroph_Enr_FD_187368 | JGI IMG/M metagenome (GOLD analysis project Ga0208789, IMG submission 187368) | Enriched soil microbial communities from Old Woman Creek wetland in Ohio, USA - Methanotroph_Enrichment_5 (SPAdes) (version 2) | ecosystem: Environmental > Terrestrial > Soil > Wetlands...
TGCGCGCTTACAGCGAGATCAACGATTTTGAAGCGCAACTGGTTCGCCACAATATTGTGGTGGTCAAATTCTGGCTTGCGATCAGCAAGGAAGAACAACTCCGGCGCTTCAACGAGCGCGAAAAAATCGGCTTTAAGCGCTTTAAAATTACCGAGGAAGACTGGCGCAATCGCGAAAAATGGGATGAATACGAACATGCAGTATGCGATATGGTCGACCGCACCAGCACCGAAATTGCGCCGTGGACGTTGGTGGAAGCCAACGACAAGAACTTTGCGCGGATCAAGATTTTGAAAACCTTGTGCCGGCAAATTGAAGCGGCGATGAAGAAAAATACCACTTGATTTTCATGCCTTTAGCGGAAGAATAAATTCCGGCAGTAAACTACTCCTTCGAAAGTGTAGGGGATTTCTTGTGACCACGTTAAGTTTTTGATAGATTGTTCTCCTTTTGACCTAAATACCCCTTTCCCGTTTTCAAAATAATGATAGATTCCACAACGTCAACTTCATCGACAACCAAAACCGCCGTCACTTGCGAAAACTGTAATCTGGATAATTTGTGCATCCCTAAAGGGCTTCCCCGGTCGGAAGTGGGTGAGCTTGCCTTATTGGTTAATCGGAACAATATACGTCAAAAGGGTGAGGCCATATACCATGCCGGCAGCACATTCAGGGGAATAATCGCCCTGCGTTCCGGCAGCGCAAAATTACTGAGCTTCGACCAAAATGGCAATGAACTGGTCGTTGATTTTATTCTTCCTGGAGAATTACTTGGTTTTGACGGCTTGTCCTCACAAGTCCATAACTGTACCGCCATCGCATTAGAGACAGTTAATTATTGCCATTTGCCCGCCTATAGAATAGAGATATTGGCCATCAATACCCCCGGCTTAAGCCAAGTGTTGCTGCAAAGATCCTGTAATCAGTTTGATGCCCAGGTACAAAAGATGATGCTAAGCCGTCGATCCGCTGAAGAGCGCGTGGCCTGCTTCATTCTGCATATTTCAGATCGCCTGAGATTGCGGGGCTACTCCGAGCTGGAATTTCGTCTGACCATGTCACGGGAGGAAATAGGCAATTATCTGGGCATCGCGCATGAAACGGTTAGCCGAATAATTCATCTCTTTCAAGCCCGGAAAATGATCGAAGTTAAGTCCAAGCAATTAAAAATAACCAATAAAAAATAATTATTTAGCTTCCATACAACCTGATTACCTAAAGCAGTCCAGGCACTGAACTTTCCAGCTGCAACAACTCAAATGGCAAGACGCTATTAAATAGCCGACCCGCTATAACGCGAGTTTTCATTCGGCATATTCGGGGCTGCTTAAGGGGCAGACCTACGTCAAGCTGGTTTTTTGCCTGATCATGTCACGGGAAGAAAATACGAAAACGGATAGCAGTTAAATTCAAGCAATTGAAAATAACAAATAAAAAAAGAGCTGTTTAGCTTCTATAACTTAGTAGCTAAACAGCCCAGACTTGCGAGGATGATTTGGCTGAACTTTTGCGCACTACAACTTAAAAACAGACTTTAAGCGTTGTCCGCGGTAAAACGAAAATTACGACTAAGAGGAATAGCCTTTTATTTTCCTATCGCTGTATTATTTCTATACGCTGAATTAGAGGCATCTTCAGCAATCGCTTTTGCTGTGGATTCGTACTTGTCATGCTCACTACCTTTAACCAAAACCACTGTAACAACCACAGCTAAAACAACACCAGCCACCAAAAGCCAGAAATTATCTTTTTCTTGAACTTCGCTCATAGTAATTCTCCATCTAATTGATTAAGGACAACAATTGATTTGCATCAACGCGTGGCTATTTAAACAAAATGCGGAATAAAAAAATTGAGCCAGATCAACAAATGTTTCTTTATCGGATTTCAAGCGAAGCACAAGCCGAAAGTTCAAGACTGGTTTGAGTAAAACTGATTTTAATAATGTGACGACAGCTTGTTGGTCGCCGGTAAATTCCACGGCAGCGGCTCAATAGCCGCTTCCAGATGAGCCTCAATGCGATCATCCAGTTCAGCAAAAAAATCAATGCCGGTTTGCGCTTCTATGTTGTCGATACTGGTCAGGAATTGCGCCAACGGTTCATGGCCGTTAACCGTTTGCGGCACTATAAAGGCCAGAGCGATTGGGGGATTGCCGGGGGTCGCTTCGGTGATATAAATCTTGAAGAAGGCATCCGGTATTTCCACCATCCAATCCGAGCTTAGGCGCTCGACCGTTCCACTAAAAACAGGCCCGGCGACCACCCAAACTTTGCCGAAGTTTTTGGCAAACTGTTTGATTTCCGTCTCCTCCAGATGCTGCCACAATTGCTGGTTGAGTTTGGCTTTTTGCGGGGTGACGTTGGTCATCAAGAAACTGTCCGCCTGCCCTGCCCGGCCGTACAGATGACTGATCGCATAATTCGGCGCTAGGTGCCCGCGGTCGTAGCCGCTGTTTTGATAACTGTCATGACTGACGCGATTGATGCTGCGCCAGTCGGTTTCAAAGCGATGGGGACGCTTTAAGGCTGGCATGTTTGTTTCCGGTGTCAGCGCGTACTCCACCCATAACGGGTTGCCACGCAAATCCGAATAGCCCAGGATAAAGCCGTGATTGCGCAAGATGCGAAACCAGGTATCGATATTTCTGGCATTGCAGGCTTGCGGCGCGCCTTGGTAAAGCAATGCTGGGCGGGTGATTTTGGCTTCATAGCCATAGCTGCCCAAGCCAAGACCGAGAATAATCAGCATCAACACAGGATGCTTGCGGCTTAGGCTAAATATTCCCGGCAATAATTTCAGCAGGCTTAGTGTGGACGATTTTTTGCGCATCAAAAGGCAAACTTACCAAAAACGGGGGTGGCTTTTCATTGAAAATATCTAAATTCCCAAAAAACCGATTAAAAATTTAAAAAACTATCACCACGAAGACACGAAGGGCGCGAAGAAAATAGAGTAACAAACTTCGTGTCTTCGTGGTGAATAAAACAGTCGAGAAGTTAAGCCGCCGCTTCAGCATTAGCGCTGAATAAGTAGTCTTTCTTCAAACAATGATCCAGCCATTTTTGCAGGAAATAATTTAACCGCCATTTGTAATTCATGATCTCGCGGCTTAAGCCGGGGTCTTTAAAAACCTGCGCAACACCGGCACGGGCATGGTCGCTTAATACTTCGGCCAGATGCGCATCGAGATAAACTCGTATTTTTACGGCGGGCGCCAGAATCTCTTCCCTGTTTTTATTAAAGCAATGGCTAAGCTCCAAAGTCAATGTGTACGGCGTGCGCTCGATGATTTCAAGATGCAGCGTGGTGTGATGGGGGGCAAGGCCGATGGCGGCTTCTTTAAACGCCATTAAGTCCGGAATTAACTTTAACAACTTTTGATAGTTTGATTCGCAGACTTGTTCGAGGCAGATTGATTTGTTGACTGGGTTTACAAAGCTCATGGCCGCTGTCAGTTTTCCCGGTAGCAGGCGTGGGCGCTGGCGGTTTCCCACAGCACCACCTGGGCAACGTTAAAGCCGGATTGCTTGAGATGCTGGTAAATCATTTTGCTCAGAACTTCAGCGGTGGGATGCTCGTCCAGGGCAAGGAAGCGTTCCTGGTTGGCAGTGAGCATCGGAATGATCGGGTCATCTTTATGCAGCAGGAAATTGTGGTCAAGTTGCAGATCGATATAAGCCTCAACGCAATCCCTAATGTCGGAAAAATCGCAAACCATGCCTTGGTCGTTGAGCTGCTCATGCTCAATGGAAATCGAAGCCTTGACGCTGTGCCCGTGTAAATTGCGACATTTGCCGGGATGATTCATTAGCCGATGTCCGTAACAAAAATACACTTCTTTGGTAATCGTATACATATATAAAAATACAAACAGTTCCAGTGATTAAAACAAGGAATATTACCCACATGGATATAGGGCGTAAACATGGCAGTATGGATAGATATTTGCTCCCTGCAAAATCTACTATCCTGTGGGCAACACGGGAGCAGTTGCCGGAACGGAGAAGCTTAGTCCCCTTTTATGCTCTTTATGGTGGCGGCAACCTCGTAACTGCCGTCATCTTGTGGAGTGCTTCGGATAACCTCGATAAAAGCGGTCATTGAGGGGGTAACTGTGTTTTTTGGGACAACGTTTATTTCCATCGCCTTGCCTGCGTCAAAAGCACGGTCAGCAATAAATGAAACGCCGGCGCCACTGATTGATGAGCAGCGTCCATGGTGCAATTCGGCTGAATCCGCGAGCCGGTAGGTGACATCGCAGTCTATTTCCATTCGAATATAATTGCGTTTTTCATCATATCCCAGCATGTTATTTCTCCGGTCTGGTTTACAGTTGTTGCACTCAATGATTGATCTTCACGGCCTTGGCTATGAAGTTTACTATAAAAAACAAATAAAGGGGCATGATTTGCAACCGCGCTGTTATTCATGCTGAGCTTGTCGAAGCAATTGAGCTATTCCGCTGGATATTCACCTGAAATTATGTAATATGTTGCTAACTTCCATATCTTAAACAACCAGACTTCTGAGTGCCATCTAATGAATAAAGCAATCGTTTTAACTGGAATCACCACCACGGGTACGCCGCATTTGGGCAATTATGTCGGCGCGATCAGGCCTGCCATTGCAGCGAGCAAAGACGCGCATGTTACGCCCTTTTATTTCCTGGCCGATTATCATGCGCTGATTAAATGTCAGGAGCCGGAAAGGGTCCGGCAATCCAGTCTTGAAATCGCCGCAACCTGGCTGGCTTTAGGGCTGGATACGTCGAATGCTGTTTTCTATCGGCAATCCGACGTGCCGGAAATTTTGGAGCTTTCCTGGATGTTGACCTGTGTCGCGGCAAAAGGCTTGATGAACCGGGCGCATGCATACAAAGCGGCGGTCGCCGAAAACGAGCAGGGCGGCGAGAACGATGCCGACAAGGGCATCACCATGGGCTTGTTCAGCTACCCGATTTTAATGGCCGCCGACATGCTGATGTTTAACGCCAATAAAGTCCCGGTCGGCAAGGATCAAATCCAGCATATTGAAATGGCCAGGGACATGGCCGGACGTTTTAATCACATTTACGGCGAGCATTTTGTGCTACCGGAGGCGGTCGTTGAGGAGCATGCATCAACCTTGTTAGGACTGGACGGCCGCAAGATGAGCAAGAGTTATAACAATACTATCCCGCTCTTCGAGCCTGAAAAAAAGCTGCGGAAACTGATCAACAAGATTAAAACCAATTCATTGGAACCGGGTGAACCGAAAGACCCCGAAGGCTGCACCTTGTTCGGTATTTATCAGGCTTTTGCCACCCCGGCAGAAGTCGCCGAAGTACGCCAACGCTACGCCGACGGCATCGGCTGGGGCGAGATGAAGCAGGTGTTGTTTGAGCATATTAACGAACACCTGATTCCGGCAAGGGAACGTTATGAGGCATTGATGCAGGCACCGGAACATATCGAAGAGCAGTTGCAGGAAGGCGCACAAAAGGCGCGTGCGGTCAGTGTGCCGTTTATGCAGGAGCTGCGCAAAGCGGTCGGGATTTCCAGGATTTCTTTGTGATGCCGGCGGCGTTTGCTGACCAGATCAGCGCCTAGGCGAGTCTGCCGCTGGGTCAGTTACAGCACCTGACCCAGCGCAAAAGCGGCAAAATAGGTAGAGGTAAAATAGAATAAAGACAAAACTAAGCTGGCGAAAAAATTGATAGCCAAAACTTGCTTGATAATGTGAGTTACCACCACATAATCCCAAAATAAAAGCAGAGCCAAGAAATAATAACTTAAGGGTTCTTCAGTGACGGTTAGCCAGATCAACACCGGCACAACGAACACACCGATTATATTGGCGCAAAATATAATCGCTGTCGTCACTTGCACATAGGCGTATAACGTTCTGTTAAAGAACAGCATGACGCCTATAAATACCAGCGTTAATAATGTTTCTATACTGACTTCGGTAAATGATTCTATCGGGTCATCGGTCATGTTGGCTTGCATGAAATACTCTGACACAAAATAGAACAACAGATTTTGCTTGAAAAAATAGACTGATCTTGGCAGCTCAAGCGGGTTATTTCTTAACCAGCATAGCGGCAGGTATTGTTTTAAAATATCCATAATTACCTAGAGCCTTTTTTGCAAACCAGTTATGACCGCCGAGGATAACCCCCAGGACAAATAGATGCTATTTAAACTCCGATGAATCTGAATGACTGGTTACGGATGGTCCGTCATAGGTACTGAAATTATCATTCAACAACTGCACCAAATCTTTTACTTTATTGGATATTTGACTCAGACGAAGTTTTGTTTTTTTATTCCAACCAACGGGTTCGGAAATCGGCAACATCATACGGGTGAAAGTCAGGTTTTTTTCGAAAATACCCGCCAGATTTTCCATTAAGTGAAGTTCTTTTTGCCGGGCGTTAAGCTGATTGATGATTAACTTAGCTTGGAACCTGCTGAAAATAATATGCAATGGCATCATGATGACTATCAGGGTAACGATTATCGCAGGCCCGATGATGGGGTCTATCAGGAACTCCAGAATGCCGGCTTCTATTTCAGCGAAAATGGCGATAGTAGCAATAAATCCCATCACAATCAGACTGGAAAATGTTGATCGATCTTTCCAATGTCCGATGGCTTTTTTTACTTCCGGCATCACCACGTTATTAATTTCACGCACATTTTTTTCCAGTGCGTTCAACACCCGGTAAGTGCGGTCATTCCCTACATTGGCTATGCGCTGGTCTATCGGGGCAAATTCAGGCGAGTTTTGAGCAGCGCTGCCGCCTTCTTGGCTGGACAAAACAATAAACTGCCCGGTATTTAATCCCAACCCGCCAAGTTTTCTTTGCCAAGAAGCTATGATTTCACTGTTGCTCGATGGATTCAGCATTGCCGCCGGTTTATCAATCAAATAAACAAATTTGTTGGAATCCTGGTTCAGGGCGATGTTTTCTATTAACTCATCGACCAATGGCGATGTTGAATCAAAAACATCGGTAAAAATCAAAGACAGATCTGAATTATCAACGATATGTTTTGTTAACAGCGACATAACCGGATTGGACGGGGCGGCGCTAATGTTGGGAGCATCAATAAGAAGCTTGTTTTTCAGGCGGTCGCTATTGAGTGTTTTCAATTCCAGGTAAGAATTAATACGATCACCTTCGCCTTGTTGCTGCTGGTCGATTTTACGGCTGATTTGATAAAACGGGAACCGGTGGTCTACGTCCAGCGCAGTGCCGGGCAAGGTCGTCGGGTTGGACTGATTGTTATGCAACAAAACAGTGAATTTATGGCTGGAGGTTTGAATGCCGGAAAACAGCGTGTCCGCGCCCAGATAATTGTTAATAAACCTAGATTTGGCCGTTGAGTTGCCGCCAATCAAGCTGATTATTGGCCACCATGAGTTTTTACTGGCAGTCGTTTCATCCATTTCAATGAGTCCCAGATCATATTCAATTTGATCGAGCTCCTGAAAGACTTTTGATGCTTTCAATAATACTGGACTGTCAGCGGCGAAATGTTTTTCAAGGTTAAGCAGGTATTTGCTTACTGTCTTTTCAGTCATCAGATTGACACCGTATTTGTTGAATTTTATGAATATAGGGTAACGAAGTATACACCCAGAATGGGTGCGCAATACAAAAAAACAAGGCTGGAATGAAGGAGTTTTATTGCTGTAGAATAAAAAAAATCGTTCTTTTCGTACTCAAATGAGACAGATTTATAGTATATTGAGGTTTAGTTAATGAGCCTTGTAAAACGTGGTTTAAAAGTAACATGATAAAATGCAGTAAGAATTTGGTTGTTCTTCGGGGCGTGGCGACGGTTGCTATGGCTTCGATAATATCGGGCTGCGCCGGTCCGCTATTCGGCGGATATGGCGCAAACGGCCAGTCCCGTGAAGAGTTTGAACATCACGTAGAAGAAGTGTTCCGCTTGCAAAACCAAATGGCCAGCGAGGTGATGATGTTGCTGGAAAGTGATACGTCCAAAAAGCCTGAGGCGTTAATACAGGCCGAGCAACATATGCAACAGGTCTGCGCAGACCTGAACGAATACGCTTCCCGTGATATTGATGGCTTAAGTATCGGCTTTTTTCTAAGCCGCCGCGTTGAGAAATCAGCTATAGACTGCGAACAGGCCGCTTTGGCGATCAAGCCGCTGCTGAAGCCTTAGCATCATCGCCGCTCAGTCGGCTTCGGCGTCAGAATAGAATTTTGCGCAGGCCGGCTGTTATCGGTTTCCGGGTAATCCAGCGTGTAATGCAAACCTCGGCTTTCCTTACGCAACTGCGCACAGCGGATGATTAATTCAGCGACGATGACCAGATTGCGCAATTCCAGCAAATCGCTGGTAACGCGAAAGTTACTGTAATATTCGGCGATTTCCTTTTTAAGCAATTCCACCCGGCTCAGGGCTCTGCTTAAGCGTTTGTCAGTTCTGACGATACCTACATAGTCCCACATGAAACGGCGCAATTCATCCCAGTTGTGCGAAACAACCACTTCTTCATCGGAATCGCTGACTTTCGATTCATCCCAATCCGGAATATTCGGCGCAGGCAAAATGCCGGGCAATTTCTGCAAAATATCCTCGCTGGCCCGTTCCGCAAAGACCAGACATTCCAGCAGCGAGTTGCTGGCCATGCGATTGGCGCCGTGCAGGCCGGTACAGGCAACCTCACCTATCGCATAAAGATTGGCGATGTCGGTGCGGGCATAGCTGTCGGTCAACACGCCGCCGCAAGTATAGTGCGCGGCCGGAACGACGGGAATAGGCTGTTTGGTTATATCGATGTCAAACTCAAGACACTGCTGGTAAATCGTCGGAAAATGCTCGCGGATAAACTGTTCCGCTTTATGGCTAATATCCAGATAAACGCAGTCTATGCCGCGTTTTTTCATTTCATGATCGATGGCCCTGGCGACAATGTCCCGAGGCGCCAACTCCCCTCTCGGATCGAAATTCTGCATGAAAGGCGATCCGTCCGGCAGAATCAACTTACCGCCCTCGCCTCTTACCGCCTCGCTGATCAGGAAAGAATGCGCATGCGGATGATAAAGGCAGGTCGGATGAAACTGCATGAATTCCATATTGCTGACCCGACAGCCTGCGCGCCAGGCCAAGGCGATGCCGTCGCCGGTTGAGCTTTGCGGGTTGGTACTGTAAAGATAAGCCTTGCTTGCGCCGCCGGTTGCCAAAACCACGACCCGAGCCGCCATTGTCTTGACCTGCTGATTTTCCGAGTCCAACACATAGGCGCCCAAAATCCGTTTATCCGCATCCCTGGAACTGGTGATTAACTCCACCACATTATGATGCTCGAACAGTTCGATATTGACATGCTCCTTAGCACGCTCAATCAGCGACAAAGACACAGCCTTACCCGTTGCATCGGCGGTATGCACGATGCGGCGGTGGGAATGTCCGCCTTCCCGGTTTAAATGCAACTGCACTTGCCCGGATGCGGTCTGCTCTTCGGTAAAAACCACACCCTGTTGCCTAAGCCAGTCGATAGAACTTTTGCCGTGCGTCACGGTCAATCTGACAATCTCGGGATCGCATAGCCCGGCTCCGGCATCCAGCGTATCTTCAATATGCGACTCGATAGAATCGTCGACGCCGAAAACAGCGGATATACCGCCCTGTGCATAATAGGTGCTACCCGTAGTCAAGGCGAATTTCGACAACACGGCAATACGCAGCGAATGATCCGCCAATTTAAGGGCCAAACTTAGGCCGGCGCCGCCGCTGCCGATAATAAGAACATCGTAATTTTGGGAATAAGGCATCAGGTGCAGGTAGTCAGATGGGCAAATGAGAGAAAATTTATTGTACTAACACGCTTAGTTATTATTGATGGATAATAAAGCTTTTTAGTCTAATAGCACAATCTTATATCTATTACCTGGATTGTTATTTCCAACATAAGTTATTTCATTAACGATATTAAATGGAGGTTTTTATGTTCAATAAAGTTAGCCGGTGTTTCTTTCTGGCCGTTTTGTTTAGTCAAAACGCATTGGCGCAATTGCCTGATTTTACCGAAATGGTAAAAACCAATGGCGTTGCCGTGGTCAACATCAGCACCACGCAAAAAGCATCGCCTGAGGCTGAAAACGCTCCCGAACAACCGCAGTTACCGGAGGGAATGCCTCCTGAAATGGAAGAGTTTTTCAAGCGCTTCTTAGAGGACCAGGGCGGCTATGTGCCCAGGGATACCACATCATTAGGCTCGGGTTTCATTATTTCCCCGGACGGTTACGTGTTAACCAATAGTCATGTGGTAAAAGATGCCGATGAAATCGTGGTCAAATTAGCCGACCACCGGGAACTGTTAGCCAAAGTCATCGGCTCCGATGCACGTACCGATGTCGCCTTATTAAAGGTTGAGGCCAAAGACTTGCCTGCCGTTAACATCGGCGACCCGAACAAACTCCAGGTCGGCGAGTGGGTGCTGGCGATAGGCTCGCCGTTCGGCTTTGAGCAATCGGTGACAGCCGGTATAGTCAGCGCCAAAGGGCGCAGTTTGCCCGGCGGGAATTACGTGCCTTTCATCCAGACCGATGTCGCGATCAATCCGGGTAATTCAGGCGGACCGCTGTTCAATATGGAAGGCAAAGTCGTCGGCATTAACTCCCAAATTTACAGCCGTACCGGCGGTTTTATGGGGCTTTCATTCGCTATCCCGATGGATGTGGTGATGAATGTCGTCGATCAAATAAAAGCCACCGGTAAAGCCGCGCACGGCTGGCTGGGCGTCCAGATACAGGACGTCACTCGGGAACTGGCCGAATCCTTCGGCATGAAAAAGCCGCAGGGAGCATTGGTTTCCAAAGTACTGCCCGGCAGTCCTGCCGAAAAAGCCGAATTGCAGATTGGCGACATTATCACCGAATTTAACGGCCAGCCGATCGAATCGTCCGGCGATTTGCCGCCCATGGTCGGCATAACGCCGATCAATAACAAAGCCACCTTGAAAATCATCCGGCAAGGCGAAGTGAAAACCATCGAATTTAAAGTGGGGCTATTGCCGGAAGAAGTGGATAAACTGGCGGAAGCCAAAGCCGCACCTAAACTGCCTCATAACCGGCTGGGCATTAATGTTATCGACTTAACCGATGAGCAAAGAAAAGCCTTGGAGGTTAGTAAAAACGGCGTGTTAGTGCAGGATGTCGGCAAGGGTCCGGCCAAGGATGCCGGAATTCAGCGCGGCGATGTGATCTTACGCATTCAAAACACCGTCATCCGCGATGCGGCCGATTTTGAAAAAACCGTCAAAAAACTCCCCGCCGGAAAATCGGTCGCCATGCTGGTGCAGCGTCAGGGTAGCCCTGTGTTTCTGGCAATTAAAGTGGACAAATAATCCGATTTTCCCTTCAATTTAAGCGATGAACGTTTCCGGCTGCCGCACAGCCGGAAACGCCAGCTCCTCGCTTCGCTCAAACAGACTTTCCTTGCCCCGGCTTCTCTTCCCCTAAAATAATCCGTTAGATTAATTGTTTCCTGCTTTACTAGGTAGACTAGGTAGCCGTACGGATTTATCATCGCTGACAAACGATAGATACTTTCTTTTGAATCTTTAGCGGCTCCCATAAGCTATTTACATTGGGCTTTAATTCAACGAGGAATGCGATTATGAAAACCCACCCTTTCATACTGATTGGTCTTTTGCTGTTTTCTACGACAGCACCGGCACTTGAAAAAACCGCCCCAAAAACACTTGATGAAGTGCATCAACGCGTGCAGCAAGTGGTGCCGTATAAATTAGACCAAGTCCGGCAAACATTTACCAAAACCGTTCATGGCGGCGTTCAACATGTCGTCGCTAAATCGGCCGATGATACCCGGCAAATAAAGTTGATCCAGGAACATCTGTCTGAAATTGCCAATCAATTCAGGAAAGGCGATTTTTCCGTGACCGAACGGATGCACGGCGCTGATATGCCGGGCCTGGCCCAGTTAAAAATGGCAAAAACCGACGATATAAGATTTGAATATAAAGCTTTAGATAACGGCGCACAAATTCATTACTCAACCGAATACCCCCAGTTTGTTCAGGCGCTGCACGAATGGTTTGACGCCCAGATCAGCGAACACGGCAGCGATGTCTTACCGGAACACAGTAAACACCATCTAACACCGGCAGAATAAATTGAATGGCCGACGCAATCGGCTAAAGGTTTGTACTAATTGCGCGGATTGCATCATCAAACAACAATGGAATAATACACTATGCCATTACGTGATCTTGAAACCTGGATGTGGGCTGAGGCGTGCGACATATTGGATCGGGCCGACCGGCTGCACCGCCAATTTTTCAGACCGGCGGTTTTAAACGCCAAGCAACCCACGTGGGAGCCGCCGGTCGATGTCTACGAAACCGGCTACGATTTCAAAATCATCATCGCCCTGCCCGGCGTTGCCCCGGAGCATTTAAGCGTAATACTGGAAGACGACCATTTGATTATTGCAGGACAGCGGCATCTGCCGAACAGCGCAGAGGCGCATATCCGACGCCTGGAAATCCCCTATGGCCGTTTTGAACGGCGCATAGAGCTGCCTGCCGGGCGTTTTGAAATCGGCACTCGCGAGTTTGTGAACGGTTGTTTAGTCATTTCACTGCGAAAAATATAGGGGACTGCTTATGCAAATCAAGGACCTGAAAAATCTACTACTGGGATCGACATCGGACACGAACGAGCCTTCTTCCGAGATAACGCAGGAAGCTATGGTGCAGTCCCCGCCTGTGCCCAATGATGCGATTATCATTGTGCCCATGCGCGGCACCGTGCTGTTCCCGCAAAATGTCGCCCCATTGGTGATGGGCCGCAAAGCCTCTATTGCTGCCGTACAGCAGGCGGTACGCTCCGAAAAGCCGATCGGATTGCTGATGCAAAAGCACGATAAAGATGAAGAGCCCGGCCCTGACGATCTCTATCCCGTCGGCACCGTGACGGAAATATTGCGCTACATAACCGCTCCTGACGGTACCCATCATGTCGTTGGTCAGGGTGTACAACGTTTTCTCGTGAAAGAGTTTTTACCGGACTATCCGTTTCTGGTCGCCCGAATCGAGCGCTACGAAGAGCCTGAAACAAGCAGCCAGGATGTCGAAGCGCGAGTCCTAACGCTCAAACAAAAAGCGCTGGAAGTGCTGACTCAATCGAGGCAAGCACCCGATGAGCTGGTCAATGCGATTCGCTCAATCACCTCACCGACGATGCTGGCCGATCTGATTGCCAGTTACCTGATTGCAAAACCCACCGATAAACAAGAAATACTGGCGCTGTTCGATATTCAGGAACGTATCGACAAAATTCTGGAACTGCTCAACTACCAAATCGAAGTTTTAAAACTCTCCAACAAGATTAACGAACAAACCCAGGAAACCATGGGCCAGCGGCAACGCGAATTCGTGTTGCGGGAGCAGATGAGGGCTATCCAAAAGGAATTGGGCGAAGAGGAAGGCGGCGCCGCCGAAATCGAAGAAATCAGCAACGCCATCACTGCCGCCAAGATGCCTGAAGAGGTGGAAAAACAGGCGCGCAAAGAACTTGGCCGCTTGCAGCATATGCCCGATGCCAGCGGCGAATATTCGATGATCCGCACCTACCTCGATTGGCTGACCGAACTGCCTTGGTCGGTCGCAAGCACCGGCGTTATCGACATAGCAAAAGCCCGTGAAATCCTTAACGAAGATCATTACGGCCTGGAAAAAATCAAGCAGCGCATCTTGGAATTTCTGGCGGTGCGTAAATTGAACCCGAACGGCAAAAGTCCCATTTTATGCTTTGTCGGCCCCCCCGGCGTCGGCAAGACCTCATTGGGGCGCAGCATCGCCCGTGCAACAGGGCGCGAATTTGTCCGCGCCAGCCTAGGCGGTACGCATGACGAAGCCGAGATCCGCGGTCACCGGCGCACTTATATCGGCGCACTGCCGGGCAACATTATCCAATCAATCCGCAAGGCAGGCACCAATAACCCGGTATTCATGCTCGATGAAATGGACAAGCTCGGCTCAGGATTTCAGGGCGATCCCTCTTCGGCCTTGCTGGAAGTGCTGGATCCCGAGCAGAACTCGACTTTCCGCGACAATTACCTCGGCGTAGCGTTCGATTTGAGCCACGTCATGTTTATCGGGACTGCAAATGTGCTGGACAGCATCCCCATACCCTTGCGCGACCGGATGGAAGTTATTGAGCTAACCGGCTATACCTCGGATGAAAAGCTTCAGATTGCCATACGCTATCTGGTGCACCGGCAACTGGAAAGCAACGGCTTAACTCCCGAGCAATGCGCCATCAGCGAAAACGCGATCATGACCATCATTCAGGACTACACCCGCGAAGCCGGTTGCAGAAACCTGGAACGCGAAATCGGCTCCGTGTTTCGCCATGTCGCGATGCGCATTGCCGAGGGCCTTGTCGATAAAGAGCAAATCGACAGCGAACATATTCCGGGCATACTGGGGCCGAAAAAATTCGACAGCGATGTCGCCATGCGCACCAGCGTTCCTGGCGTTGCGACAGGACTGGCCTGGACGCCGGTCGGCGGCGATATTCTGTTCATCGAGGCCACCCGCGTACCCGGCAGCGGCAAGCTGATCCTGACCGGCCAGTTGGGCGAGGTCATGAAAGAAAGCGCACAGGCCGCATTAAGCTTGGTCAAATCGCGCGCCCATGAGCTGGGTTTAAATCCGGAAAACTTCGAAAAAAACGACATTCATGTTCACGTCCCGGCAGGCGCCATCCCTAAAGACGGCCCCAGCGCGGGCGTCGCGATGTTCACCGCCCTTTATTCGGCTTTTTCCGAAAAAGTTGTCAAAAACGATGTCGCGATGACAGGGGAAATCAGCCTGCGTGGTTTGGTATTGCCGGTCGGCGGCATTAAAGAGAAAGTCATTGCCGCCGCAAGGGCCGGAATAAAAACCGTCATGCTCCCTGCCCGCAACCAAAGAGATTTTGAGGAAATCCCCGAAGCGGTAAGAAACCAGCTCCAGTTTGTCTGGCTGGAAAAAGTCGATGACGTGTTAAAAAGTGCCATGGAAAAGTGATTTAACGTAATACCTTGGACACATTTAAAACCCGCTCATTCACCCACAATATCACCAACCTACAAGTTCGACAGGAATCATCGCATCGAACGCCGCTTCAATGGACCGGACTGTTTTAAAATTCCAGCGGGCAATCTATTTAATTTCTTCTACGATCGAACTTCGAAAGAGAGTGCGATGCGCACCCATCCGGGTGACAAAATAGAATTAAGTCGGAGAGTCTGGTAACATTTTTTGGTTTGCACTTAACGATAAAAGCAAAAAGGGTTAAGTTCAGAGAACTTACCATGTAACCGATAAAGGATAAAAATGAGTTTTAAAACCAGAATAATAAAAATGGCCATCAAATGGACACCCAACATGATGGTTATATGGGTGGCAAATATAGTACTTAAAGGCATTGCAGAATTAGTCGATTTTAATTTCGACATTGATGAGCGAAAAGCATACGTTCAAATCCAGCTTCTCGGTGAATCAGAAACAATTGAAGTTTGGCTGGAAGATTTTGCGATTGCTGCCGATGAGGGATCCTACAAATTAATCATTCAACAAGCGCAATCGAACCGGGTCTGGCTGAATAATATACTTTCCCGTATCGCAGGAAAGGCCTGGAAAATTCCAGTGATACCTCAATACGCGGCTGAAATTGAGCTTATCTGCGAGTTGTTCAAAGCTGAAGATTCAGAACAGGAAAATAATTGATTTTGGACAATGGGCGGCACGGAGCATTACAGTTTATGCAGATTCGCCGTATTCGCTTTAATCTTCGTTGATGGTGCTAATCTCGCGGGACAGAGTTGCAAACCTCGTCCCGCGAGGGCTCAGCAGACTATTGATTGTTAACTTATTTAAACTCAAATTTTGACGCTCGATCGAAATCCGGATATTGCTTTGTGACGTCTGGATTTTCATTGTATTTCAACGGGCTCCCAGCTTCTTACCTGGAAACCAACCGAAGCTGACGCTTCAGATAGCTTCTGGCCCTGTGCTTTAGTTATACGCACGTGACTTCTATTAATGGAATCGACGTTATCAATTATTATTGGAAATAACGACTCACCGCTACTTGTATCGATGGTCTTGCCTTTGAGCGAATGATAGTAGTTAAACAGTTCCGTATAAAAGCATTCATTCTCAGAACCTTCCGGAAACAGTGGACGGGTAACCTCATTCCATGCTGCGTTGAGTTCTTTTTGGATAAAATTGACTGGATTCATTTTTTATTCTCCTGGAGAAATCATGTAAAAAAGTGCAAATTTTCCGTTTAAACGGTGTTTTGCTTTTCAGATACAGAATAAAATTTATCTATAACGAATAGATGACGGTTTATTTAAGATTTCATGACAATTACAGGAAGCTTCCAAAAAACACCCAGTTGGGGCTGACTTACATCGATAAGCTTTTGAATTTCATATTGGCGTAATTCAATTTTTAGGGTCTCCCTATAATATTGAAAGCAACTGCTGCGCCAAAAATTAATACACGGGTTATATTTATAATTTTATATAATAGTTTCAATTTGTTATGATTTATAATATTAAACAAAACTTGCTTAAGTATTTTAAATAAGCGCATCATTGTTGTGCGAAAACTGATTAACTTGCACCGGCGAACCCCTTTTTGTTATTTATCTCCCATCCCGCTTGGAAGAAATAATCAACCGCTATCGATTTTCCAGGACACAAGGTTATGTCTAAAGTTACTCTTCTGGTTTGTACTAATCACCGCCTCTCCCTGAACCATCCATCGTGTGGCGCGCGTGGCGGAGAACAACTATTGCAACAGCTACGGATCGCAACGGAAGGATCTGATATCAAAGTGGAGGTTAGTTGCTGTTTTGGACATTGCGTGGACGGTGCAGTAGTAAAAGCTACACCTAATGGCAGTTTTTATCATTACACTACAGAGCTTGATATTCCAAAGATAGTGTCTGACGCAATTCTATTGAGCGCTACGCTCCCGCATTAACCCGCACAGCCGAACGGGGTTGCAAACCTCGTACCGATTAGTGGTCAAGGGTAACAAAGGGTATGAAATCAGAACAGACAGATAATTGATTGTGGGAAGATAGAGGCACCATTAAATCATCGCCCACGAATCCTCGAATTACGTAAGCTCCATCTACCGAACTCACGGCACATCACTCACTCTGAAACAGTCGGCAAATCGGCCATATCACCGCACCAATCAACCGGCAAAATACCATCGGCAACATAGTCCTGTAGGCCGGAATAAGCCGGTTCGAGCGACAGCGAGAACTGGCGTTTCCGGCAAACACCACCTGAATTCGCCGGAAACGCCACCTCGCGCTACGCGCTTGGATGGCCTTATTCCGGCCTACACCCATTACATCCAATGGTTACACGAGTCTCGCTCATCAAATACACCACAAGCAAGCTAATCGCCGCAGATCTATAGGATGGGCTGACGAAGGAAGCCCATCATTCGGGATTGAATGGAGTGATGTTTAACATAGCATTAATGCCAGCCGCCATATTGTGTGGTCGGATCGCCTTTCCAGCCGCCGGTGGTTTTATTGGCATCGGGGGTGGATACCGTATCGGCCGCTGCACGAGTCATATTGGCATGGGTGTATCCGCCCATCGCTTTTGCTGATTTGGCGATCGCCGTAGTTAATGGGTTAATCTCATATTTCGTGATCGTGTCATGAATGACTGCGGTAACTAATTTCTCCCCGCCCGACGCAGGAGAAAACGTCAATAGAATCGGCAGAACCGTACCGGCTGGAATTTCCACGCTGTAATGCCCATTTTCTACAGCTGTCTGGGTAATTATACGGCCGTTTTCCTCGATCGCCTCTACCTTGCCTTCTTTAACCACTCCGCGGTCATTGCTGACCACGCCTTCCAGGGTAGTGGCTTGTGCGTATTTTTTTACCGCTGCCGGAATCACTTTTGCCGTTTTTTGGCTGTTCTCGCATCCTGTGACCGCAACACTGCCTAAGATCACTAATGCCGTAAATAAAACTGTGCGTCTCATAAAAACTCCTCGTAGTTCATGGTTTACGAATTAAGCAATTTTATTGCTCATTTCTTTACAACCAATGATTATTACGGGTTTCTCGCATTATGTATACAGCTCTGTAGGCCGGAATAAGCCGGTTCGAGCGACAGCGAGAATTGGCGTTTCCGGCAATCACCACCCGAAATCCGCCGAAATCCGCCGGAAACGCCACCTCGCGCTACGCACTGGGATGGCCTTATTCCGGCCCACGCATATTTATACCCAGCGATTATTTCGAGTCTCCCGCATCAAATACACCGCAAGCAAACTAATCGCCGCAGCCAGTGAGACATAGCCGCCGACCCAGGCCAGCCCGCCCTCGGCGACCAGCCGTTGCGCGATGTAGGGCGCAAACGAGGCTCCTAATATGCCGCCTAAGTTGTAGGCCGTTCCCGCACCGGTATAACGCACCTTGGAGGGAAACAGCTCCGGCAGCAGTGCTCCCATCGGTGCGAAGGTGGCTCCCATCAGGAACAGCTCCAAGGACAGGAAGGCGGTAATCATCAACGGCGAGCCGCTTTCCAGCATCGGTTTTAACAGGAAACCGGACAGGAATGCTGCGCTTCCGGCAACCAACAGCACAGGTCGCCGTCCGAAACGATCGCCAGCCCACGCCGACAGCGGCGTGGCGGCGGCCATGAAGAGTACCGCCACACACAACATGCCGAGAAATTGCTGACGCGGGATATGCAGCGCGGTGGTGCCGTAGCTCAGCGAAAACACAGTCGAAATATAGAACAACGCATAACAGACGACCATCGCCATCGCGCCCAAAGCTAGCGGGATGGCATGGGACTTAATTATTTCTTTGAGCGGCAAGCCGACCTGCTGGTGCTGCTGCAATACCTTGGCGAATACCGGGGTTTCGGCCAAGGCCAAACGCACATATAAACCGATCATGACCAGCACCGAGCTGGCAAGAAACGGCAGTCTCCAGCCCCAGTCTTTAAACTCTTGCTCGCTCAGAAAATGCGCCAACAGCAGAAAACTGCCGGTCGCCAACAGAAACCCCACCGGCGGCCCCAACTGGGGAAACATACCGTACCAGCCGCGCTTCCCAGCCGGTGCGTTCTCGGTTGCCAACAGCGCCGCCCCGCCCCATTCTCCGCCCAAACCGATACCCTGGCCGAAACGCAACAGGCACAACAACGCCGGAGCCCATGCGCCGATGGCGTCATAGCCCGGCAACACGCCGATCAAGGTGGTGGATATGCCCATCACCAGCAACGATGCGACCAAGGTTGTTTTACGGCCGATGCGGTCGCCGAAATGTCCGAACAGCGTCGCGCCCAAAGGCCGGGTCAGAAATGCGACGGAAAAGGTGAGAAAGGCGTTGAGCGCTTGGGTAGTCGGATTGCCGCCGGGGAAAAATACCGGACCGATAACCAAGGCTGCGGCCATGCCGTAGATGTAAAAATCGTAGAACTCGATAGCGGTGCCGATGAAGCTGGCTAAAGCGATGCGGGTAACGGAGGGGGCGGTTTTGGTCATGGGGTTGGGCCGAGGTTAGTCAGACGCTGTGCATCGGGTTGGTTTTTAGTTGTTATATAGACTCGTCATCCCGGCAGGGATTGCCGGGATCCAGAGCACAGGGATGTGAAAAATCAAAAAACTGTTTCCATATTACTACCACGATATAGATTCAGCCATCCATGGCGTCTCGGCAACCGCTCCTGCGTTGCTCTACCTCCTGCATCCATGCAGTCGTGGATCCCGGCATTCCCTGCCGGGATGACGGTTTAACTCAATGGCAGCGGGCTACAAAAAACTTTCTGGATAGTCTTACCAATCAATCCAACTTAATCCAATCTTCCAGCGCTTCGATAATGGCTTTCGCCTGATCTTTGCTGGAAATATTGAACTTTGATTTTTGCTTATACTCGCCATTTTGCTTCTGGTAACGGCGAATGGTGTATTTATCCGGGCCGTATTCTTCTTTGGCGCGGTTCCAATCCTGGTAACGATACATAATCGTAGCCCAGGCGCCTTTGGTCAGCACTTTCTTGTCCAGTTCCTTAACCGTCTCAATGCCGCCGTCTTCGTATGTTACAGTCAATTCATCTACAGTTTCAGCCATGTTATCTCCAGGTAATCTGTGCGATATTATTTTTTACGCGAAATGCCCTTCGACAAGCTCAGGGCGAACGGATAGGAGCTTAAGCCGATAACATTACCGGTAAGCCCCTCCACCCTGGAACCCCGTTTAAGCGAACGGATTTTCCAGGATAATTGTTTCGTCTCTATCGGGACCGGTTGACAGGATCGCAATCTTAACGCCGACCAACTCTTCAATTTTTTTGATATAGGCTTTGGCGTTATCCGGCAGCGCGTTGTAATCGGTTACACCGGCAGTCGTTCCTGTCCAGCCCGGCATGTCTTCAATGATCGCGTGACATTCTTCGTACTGATCGGCACCTAAAGGCGCTGTTTCGGTAACGGTACCGTTAAGCCTGTAAGCGGTACAAATACCGACTTTTTCCAGGCCGTCGAGCACGTCCAGTTTGGTTAAGCAAATGCCGCTCAGGCTGTTCATTTTTGCGGATTTGCGCATAGCGACCGCATCAAACCAGCCGGTGCGGCGTTTGCGTCCGGTGGTGGCACCAAACTCATGCCCTACCGTACCCAAATGATCGCCGTTTGCATCATGCAATTCGGTCGGAAATGGGCCGTTGCCTACCCGCGTCGAATAAGCTTTAGTAATACCCAGCACGTAGTCGAGGTCAAGCGGCCCGATGCCGGTGCCGGTAGCTGCACCGCCAGCAGTGGTGCTGGACGATGTCACATAAGGAAACGTGCCGTGATCAATATCGAGCAATGCGCCTTGTGCGCCTTCGAATAACAGGTTTTTGCCTTGATCCTGAAGCTTGTACAATTTCTCGCTGACGTCGGTCAACATCGGCTTGATTTGCTCACCCAGTTTCAACGCTTCTTCGAGACCTGTTTGATAATCAATGGGATCGGTGTGGTAGTAATTGGTCAGCATGAAATTGTGGTATTCGACCAATTCCTTGAACCGTTCGGCGAAAACCGTGGGGTTTAAAAAGTCTCCGGCGCGCAAACCTCTACGAGCCGCCTTGTCTTCATAGGCGGGTCCGATACCGCGACCGGTCGTACCAATCGCTTTGCTGCCGCGGGCTATTTCACGCGCCTTGTCAATCGCCACATGAACCGGCAATATCAGGGTGCAGGCTTCGCTGATCAGCAAACGGTTTCTGACCGGAATACCGGCTTTTTCCAGAAACTCGATTTCTTCCAGCAGGGCATTGGGCGACAAAACCACGCCGTTGCCAATCATGCACTGGACGCTTTCCCTGAGAATGCCGGACGGAATAAGATGCAGAACCGTCTTTTCTCCCTGGATAACCAGCGTGTGCCCCGCATTATGCCCGCCCTGAAACCGGATCACGGCTTCCGCCTGCTCCGTTAACAAATCGACCAGTTTACCTTTTCCCTCGTCACCCCATTGGGTACCGATGACAACGACATTTTTTCCCATAATTATCCCAAGCTTGCTAAGGGTCTAACGACCCAGTTTTGATGATCTTGTTCCAGGATGGATATGCACTTAAGTTCCAGTGCAGTCCCGGTTTGTCCCGGCAGTTGCTGAACAACTACATGTCCTTCGGCGCGCAAATCCCTGATTTTTTCATGTAGCGCTGCATCGTCTCCATACGGCGCGAAAATCAAGGTTTGCTGTTGTTTTTGGTAGGATGCTTTGCCGAGTGCCGACAATACTTTTAAATCCGCGCTAAAGCCGGTTGCGGCACGCGCACGGCCAAAGATGGCGCCGATATTGTCATAGCGGCCGCCTCGGGCAATTTCCCGGCCTACCGTCGGTACGAAAGCGGCAAAAACCACGCCGGTGTGATAATGGTAACCGCGCAATTCAGCCAGGTCGAAACTAATCGGTAACGATGGAAAGCAGACCGCCAACTTTTCTGCAATCGCTTCCAAATCCGCCAAAGCCTGTTTGACTTCGCCATTAGCCGCCTTCAAAACGGTTCGGGCTCTGGCAAGGGTTTCCTGTCCGCCGTTCAATTGCGGCAGTTTCAGGAACATTGTTTTTAGTTCATCATCAATGCTGTAACCGGCCATCAGCTCCTGAAGTTCGGGTCTGGCCTTCCGCTGCAACACGTCGAACAATTCGGCTTCCTGCGAATCGGTTAATCCGGCCTGCCTTGACAGCGCACGATAGATGCCGACATGGCCTAAATCAAGATGCACATTTTGCAATCCCGACATAGCCAGCATTTCCAGCATCAAGCGGATGACTTCGACATCGCTTTCCTTTCCGGCATGGCCGTAAAGTTCTGCGCCTATCTGCATCGGGCTTCTAGTTTTTTCCAGCGGATCGCCTTTGGTATGCAAAATAGTGCCCGCATAGCAAAGTCGGGTCGGCCATTGCGCATTGATATTATGCGCATCGATTCTGGCAACCTGCGGCGTCATGTCCGACCTCACCCCCAGCATTTCACCGCTGATCTGGTCAGTCAACTTGAAGGTTTGCAATTCCAGGTCATGCCCCGAACCGGTCAGCAACGAATCCAGGTAATCGATAAACGGCGGGATAACCAGCTCATAGCCCCAGCAAGCGAACGTGTCCAGTATCTTACGGCGCAAGCTTTCAAGATGCTTAGCCTCTTCCGGCAAAATCTCTTCTATGCCCTCAGGCAAAAGCCAAGAGTCTTTTTGTTGCATTTTTTGTATGTCCACTCAAACAAAACGCCCCGCAGGCGGAGCGTTGGTTACGGGTCCCCTCCATGAAAGGAGGGAATCTAGTCTTAGTTTATTTCTGCTGCTTGAAATATTTAAAAAAGTCGGAATCCGGTTCAAGCACCATCATGCTTGAGCTGGTAAAGGTCTTTTTATAGGCATTCAAGCTGCGGTAAAAGGTGAAAAACTCGGCATCTGCACCATAGGCTTTGGCATAAATTTCCGCCGATTTTGCATCGCCCTCACCGCGCAGCATTTCTGCATCCCGGAACGCGTTCGCCATCGTAACGACACGCTGCCTGTCGGCATCGGCACGAATTCTTTCCGCGGCTTCCGAGCCTTGCGAACGGAATTCACGAGCAACCCGCTCACGTTCGGCCTCCATTCTGCGGAACACGGAACTGCTGACTTCCTCCGGCAAATCAATCCGCATCACCTGAACATCGATAATGTCCATACCCAAAGCAGCTGCAAGAGGCTTGGCGTTTTTAATCAATATTTCACGAATTTCCTGGCGATCGGTTGACACCAATTGCTGGATATTCCGTTTGCCGAACTCGCCCCGAAAAGCATCTTTAACGATTTGATCCAGACGCAAATTAGCCTGATCGACATCACCGGCAACCACCGTATAAAACGTGGTTACATCACCAATACGCCATTTAACGAAAGAATCGACAATGACGTTTTTCTTTTCAGCAGTTAAAAAACGCTCTGGTTTGGCTTCCATCGTTTGAATACGTTTATCAAACTTTTTTACATTATTGATAAACGGCCATTTAAAATGCAGCCCAGGTTCGTAATCGTTCTTTACGATCTCGCCTAAACGGAACTTGATGGCCTTTTCTGTTTCACTGACGGTAAACAAGCACATCATGCCGATAAACAACAATGCGCCCAAAGCTACCAATATTTTATTCTGTGTCATTAGCGTCCCCTTGCGTCACGGCCGCGCGTTGAAGATCGCACGACAGGTTGTTGCACTGTTTCGGCCTTAGTTTGAACAGGCTGCTGATCTGCTGTGCTTTGAGGAACATTGGGTTGTTGAACTGAAGGCTGCTGCTGAATCATTTTATCCAAGGGCAAATAAAGCATGTTGTTACTGCCTTTAACATCAACCATCACGTTATTGGTTTCAGACAATACGGATTCCATGGATTCGATATAAAGACGTTTCCGGGTCACCTCCGGCGCTTTGGTGTATTCCGTCAGCAATTTGGAAAAACGGTTGGATTCGCCTTCCGCTTGGGCAATAACCTGTTCTTTATAACCTTCGGCTTCCTGTATCTTTCTTGCTGCCGCGCCGCGTGCTTTCGGCACTACGTCGTTGGAGTAGGCTTCCGCCTCATTAATCAAGCGTTGTTGATCTTCACGCGCCTTGATGGCGTCTTCAAATGCGTTTTGCACCTGCTCAGGCGGCTGTGCATCCTGAAGATTGACGCTGGTCACCTGAATGCCGGATTTATAGTTATCCATAACATCCTGAATCTCTTTTTTAATCTGGGCCACGATTTCGCTACGGCCCTCGGTCAAAACAAAGTCCATTTTGCTGCTGCCGACCACGCCGCGTTGCGCGCTTTCGGTGACCTGTTTCAAGGTCGCCGCGGGATTTACAACACTAAAGATGAAATCCTTTGCATCCTTGACTTGATACTGTACCGCCAAACGGACATCGACGATATTTTCATCTTTGGTCAACATCAATGCTTCTTTCGGCACCGACCCCAGACCCTGTTCAGTCCCGCCGCTACGGTAACCGACTTCGATATAACGCTGTTGTTTAACATCAACAACAGTAACACTCTCGATTGGAGCCGGAAAATGCCAGTTCAAACCCGACTGGGTCGTCGCGACATACTTGCCGAACCGGGTTTCAACACCTTGAGTACCTGCATCGACAATGTAAAAGCCGCTTGCGCCCCATAGCGCTACTGCGCCAGCCATCAGCAAACCGAGACTTTTTAATGGGGGAATGCCGGAAGAGCCGTCACCACCTTCTTTGCCGCCGCCAAAAAAACCACTTAGTTTCTCTTGTAATGAACGTATTGCTTCGTCTAGATCGGGTGGGCCTTTTTGGTCTCCACGACCGCTCCAGGGGTCTTTCTTATCGCCGCCAGGCTCATTCCAGGACATAACTTTGCTCCATTCAGGTTACTTAAACTTACCAATTCATGTTCGCCATTCTATCGTAAATATCGGCGAAAGGCTAAAAACCAACGACGTTCGCCCTTTCCTTTCGCCCTTTTTTAAAGTATTTCCTCAATCTCAACCGTTTTCAGCAGACCCAAATATTTTGTATCAATTTCAATGACTAATTCACAGCCGCCCAAATCATCGGTTTTCTCGCTGATTATCTTGGCGCAGGCAAATAATTTCGCCCGGATATCGCCTTGCTCGGGCTGCAAATGACAAGTTCTTCTGACTTTGGTATTTGAAAATATCTCGGCCAAGGCCTGATAAAGCAGGTCAATACCGGCCCCGGTTTCGGCGGATAACCAAACCCGCACGGGATTACCCGAATCATCCCGCTCAATCCGGGGCTGGATACCTTCCAACAAGTCTATTTTATTGAAAACCTCAAGCTGCCTGACTTCATCGGCCTCAATATCTTCAAGAACCTGGTTGACCTGATAAATCGTCTCGACCCGATCATCGCTGCTCGCATCAATTACATGCAACAATAAATCCGCTTCGCTGGCTTCCTGTAACGTGGATTTAAACGCCGCGACCAGCTCATGCGGCAAATGCCGTATAAACCCCACCGTATCGGCCAATACAACCTCGCTGTTATTGGGTAGATGACAGTTACGCAAAGTCGGATCCAGGGTAGCGAACAGCTGATCCGCCACGTAAATATCGGCGCCGGTCAGCCTATTAAACAGGGTCGATTTACCGGCGTTGGTATAGCCCACCAGGGAAACCGTCGGTACTTCCGCTTTTTTCCGTTTGCTACGACCTTGATGCCGTTGCTTATCGACTTTATCCAGACGCTGTTGAATCTGTTTGATGCGTAAACCCAATAACCGCCGGTCGGTTTCCAACTGAGTTTCCCCCGGCCCGCGCAGGCCGATCCCGCCTTTTTGACGCTCTAAATGCGTCCAACCGCGAACCAACCGGGTCGATAAATGCTGCAATTGCGCCAATTCGACTTGTAACTTGCCTTCGAAGGTTTGGGCGCGCTGGGCAAAAATATCGAGAATCAGCCCATTTCTGTCGACCACGCGAACGCCCAAATAGCCTTCGAGATTTCTTTCCTGGCTGGGTGAGAGCGGGTGATTAAATAAGACGATGTCGGCTTCGTAAGCTTCGATAATTCCCTTAAGCTCTTCAAGTTTGCCTTTGCCGACAAAATATTTCGGATCGGGTTTTTTACGACTGCCGGTGACTACATAGACAGGGTCGGTTCCGGCTGATTTAGCCAATTCTTTTAATTCTAAAAGGTCTTCCTGCATGGCGTGGAGTGCCAGATGAACAAGGACGGCTCGTTCACCCGATTCGGGACGATCAAACAATGAAATACCCCATAGGCGTGATTATAAAATTTTTTGGACTGTTCCTACACAAGCCGCTACCTTGCAGGTTTTCCGGAAATAAAGTGGGCTCATACCAAAAACTAATCATTCTACGCTGGATTCATGCTCATGCGGCATCTTCACCGCTTTACTCGGTACAATGGTCGATATGGCGTGCTTATAAACCATCTGGCTCGAAGTATTTTTCAGCATAACCACGTACTGATCAAATGAATCCACCTTGCCCTGCAACTTTATGCCGTTAACAAGGAAAATGGACACAGGTATATGCTCTTTTCTAAGCGCATTTAAAAAATTATCCTGTAAATTTTGACCTTTTGACATCCGATTTCTCCTTATTATTTTAATAACTAATGTTTAAGATAACTGCAAATACAATTCAACACAAATCAATACTCCTGTTTCAGAATATTTTCTTTGCCTAAGCTTTGCACATCCTGATTTCAGCTGATTTTACCTGACAATCGCAAAATATAATGGGGCTTGTTTTTGCAAATTCAAGCGTGATTTTCTACCCGTCGTAACTTAACTTAACTTTACTCAACCGCAACAGGAATCTTGCCGATCCTGGCCTGCCATAACTTAGGCGCGGTTTGATGCACCGAAACGCCCTGGGTATCGACGGCGACCATGACCGGCATATCCTCAACAACAAACTCGTGTATCGCTTCCATGCCGAGATCTTCAAAAGCGACGATCCTAGCCTTACGGATAGCCTTAGACACCAGATAAGCCGCACCGCCGACCGCCATCAAATAAACGGCTTTATGCTTTTTAATCGCGGCAAGCCCCTCCGGCCCGCGCTCGGATTTACCGATCATACCCAGCAAGCCGGTTTTGTCCAGCATCACTTCGGTGAATTTGTCCATGCGCGTCGCCGTCGTCGGCCCCGCCGGACCCACCACTTCATCGCGAACCGGATCGACCGGCCCCACGTAATAAATGAATTTGTTGGTGAAATCGACGCTTTCGGGCAATGCCTCGCCTCGTTCGAAAATCTCGGCCATGCGTTTATGCGCTGCGTCCCTGCCGGTCAGCAGCATGCCGCTAAGCAGCAAGGTTTCCCCCGTCTTCCAGCTTTCCAAATCCTGCTGAGTCACGGTATCCAGATTAACCCTGCGAGCCGCCCCTGTGTGCCAAGTGATTTCCGGCCAATCTTCCAGACGCGGCGGTTTGAATTCGGCCGCGCCACTGCCATCCAGCACAAAATGCGTGTGCCGGGTCGCGGCGCAATTGGGGATGATCGCAACCGGCTTGTTGGCCGCATGGGTCGGATAATCATTGATTTTAATATCCAGCACCGTGGTGAGACCGCCTAAGCCTTGTGCGCCGATACCCAGCGCATTGACTTTGTCATACAGCTCCAGACGCAATTCTTCTAGCGCATTGCTAGGGCCGCGCGCGATTAATTCCTGAATGTCTATTGAGCCCATGCACGCCTGCTTTGCCAAAAGCATGGCTTTTTCAGCCGTGCCGCCTATGCCTATTCCCAGAATACCCGGAGGACACCAGCCCGCCCCCATGGTTGGCACGGTTTTCAGCACCCAGTCAACGATGCTGTCCGATGGGTTAAGCATCGCGAACTTTGCCTTGGCCTCGGAACCTCCGCCTTTGGCGGCTATTTCGATGTCGAGCTTATCGCCGGGCACGACTTCCATGTGAATCACCGCCGGGGTGTTGTCTTTGGTGTTGATGCGTTTTCCGGCAGGATCAGCCAATATCGAGGCGCGCAGCACATTATCGGGGTGTAGATAAGCGCGCCGGACGCCCTCGTTAATCATGTCAGCGACGCTCATGCTGGCATCCCAGCGGACATCCATGCCCACTCTTAAAAATACCGTAACAATGCCGGTGTCCTGGCAAATCGGGCGATGGCCTTCTGCGCACATCCGGGAGTTGATCAGGATTTGCGCGATGGCGTCCTTGGCCGCAGGGTTTTCTTCCCTTTTATAGGCCTCATGCATGGCCTTGATAAAATCCAGCGGGTGATAATAGGAAATATATTGCAGGGAGTCGGCAATGCTTTGAATAAGGTCGTCTTGACGAATGATGCTCACTGGAAGTCCTCTGCTATACGCTTGCTAAGCCCTTCGACTACGCTCAGGGTAAAAATTCAGTTGGCATATTATATCCCCAATAGCATTATTTATGGATTAAGAACCGCCGCGCAAAACTATGCAACAAGGCCTAGTGCCGGTACAAAGCATTTTCTAAATCCATTGCAACGTTACCGCACAAACCAATTGATTTCAATCGCTATTATACGCCTATCAAAAACATATACCTGGCAACATAATAATCAACTTAGCGTATAAATGGATTGTTATCCAACGCAAAGCCCGCAGCGTTCTTGTGCCCTCCCCCACCAAAACTTTGCGCCAGATGACCTACATCGTAATCGCCGATTGAGCGGAGGGAGAAATTCCATTGCTGTTTTCTGCCGTCATAATGATAAGTCATGCCGAATGTGCCTGATTTATCGGCCAGCACATGTCCAAGATCGCTGGAGAATAATGACGGCGCATTCACAGCAAGCCCAACCCGCCCATCCACAGTGACGCTGTGCGCGGATTTGGCCAGCCTTTGCACCATTCCGGAAAATTGCTTAACCTGTATGCGGCCCACTGCCAACAACTCATCCAGATCAAGTGCGCCTATCTCGGCAAAACCGACCGGCAATCTTTCATATAGCGCCGTGGTTATTTCGCGGGTGCCGTCCAGCTTGAAATGCCAAAGATCGCGGTCTTCGATATGCAACAGGATTTGCGGGGGCTTTTGATCGGGGAAAAAATGCAACCAGGTTAAGACGCAACCGCTCCGCGACATATCGAAATTGATCGACAGATTTTCAGGCGGCGGCTGTACCTTGAAAAAGGTATCGCATTGCTCCATCGCCGTCATATGGTGGTCGATCAGGATGATCCTGCCCGCTTTCGCCGCGGCATTGACCATCAACTGGGGCGAGTAGGAAAAGTCGACGATATAAAGCACAGCCCCCGGTTCAAAATCGGGAATAGCGTCGCCGTAACGTGCCGGGATGTAGCGGGCCTGATCGCCAAACTTGTAAAATGCACTCCATGCCGCCCCTAAACCATCCAGGCAATCGGCGTGATAAATAACTAAGGTTTCATTGGCTTCTGACATGCTTTTTTAAAAATCCCTGCGTTGCTGAATAGGCGTGTAATTAATCGCATTTTACACGACTGGAGCCCTGATCATAAGCGTACACTCAGATTTTCCGGCCACCCAGCAAAACGATTTTGTTCTTAGTAAGTCTGCGTTAGATACGCATCAAGAAATTTGGCTTGAACAAGCCGGCGGGTTGTATTGAATATTGCTTGCTTTTCGCGGTCTCGGCGAGAATGCTTAAGTTTGTTCCAGAGGGTATATTGCTGATTTCTTCAGTGTGTCGTTAACCGCGTTTGCTAGTTTTAGCGCCGTTAGGCAATGGCAATAACGCTTCATTACGGCTCAAAGGCGTAATTTCTACAGACCCCAACCCCGAAATGCCAAGTTCTTTTGCGGCAGCGTAAGATAAATCCATCGCTCTTTTTCCGTGAAAAGACCCCCGGTCATTGATACGGACAACAACGCTACGATGATTTTTTAAGTTGGTGACTCTGGCGTATGATAAAAGAGGCAGCGATTTGTGTGCGGCAGTCATCGCATACATGTCGTATGTTTGGCCGCTGGCGGTTTTTCTGCCGTGAAACTCAGGACCATACCAGGAAACCGTGCTTTGATGATTATCTGGCTGATGTTTGTTTTTATGAACTTTTGAAACAGCGTGTTTGGAAACCTTATTAACCGTGCGATGTCCCGCCGCTTCAACTGTTTGAAAATAACTGCACATTAAAAAAACAGGAACTGCTAGCATGATTTTATTCATAGGATAGAGCCTTTTTTATTTAAATCTGGCCCAATCTTAACTTAAGAAGTCTTAAGGCTATCTTAAATGCGCAAAATCAATGCCTTATTAAATCTACAGCTTCACACCCTTTTCTACATTAACGCTTCAGCCTGACAACCGCAAACCTGGGCAACTCCTCCAACAGCAGCATCGCCAAGGCGAAGGGCAATATAAACAGCCATACTTCGGACAAATCGGCAAGATGCCGAAGATCAGCACAGCCCCAAAGTATGATGTGGCTGTTGAACAAACCGGCACCAAACACACTGCACCCGGCGTTTTACTCAAAAACACACTGCCGATTTGTGTAATATGCCCCCATACCTTTATCGAAACATTGGCTCGTCAGTTTAAAATACCGCATGTCTCATAATTCTTTCACCAACTGAATTACTAAGTATTATATTATTCCAAATATTTTTGAGATTTCAGGAGTCGATTATGAACAGTTACGAGCAGAGTAAAAAAGCCAGACGCATCGTTTCGGTGGTTTTTCTTTTGATAATGACAGTGGTGATGGGCGGAACATATCTGTCGCAACAGCAAAAGGAAGCGGCTGCAAACGCAGCACAAAATTCTCCGAACCAATAGCCCTGTCATGATCGCATTCACGAATGGCGTGCGGCGCCCACCCTATCTGGCTTCATTAGCCTGACTGAGGCCACCTCGCCAGTACGCGCATGACAAATCATGATAAATAATATCCAACCCCACAGAAAACCTAATAATGTTCACGCTACCCTCCATCTGGAACCTGATCATCTCCATCATGACGTTCTTCATCGCAGCCGGTTATATCCGCCGTTACCTGAATAAGCAGGGTTTACCCAAAGGCACGACACGCGGCACATTGGTGTTTACGCTCGCCTCGTTGATGTCATGGGGATCTGGAGAAATGGTGGACTGGAGTTTGGCTCTATGGGGTCATCAATTATACTCGCAACTCTGCGGGTAGCATTTGTCGCTTAAGGCAAGAACTTGGTGAGACCTCTTCTCAGGAAACGACAACTAGCGGTCGATAAAGCATCGCCGTCCATTGCAGCCCACTGACACACTAACGCGGACAAAAATGTGAAGCATTCCGCACTTTTGATCGAATAATTGCATCAACGCCTTAATTCATCATGTTGTAATAAATGCAATCTAGCCTTGTCGTATTTTAAACATGCAGGCAAGTCAATGTTAGATCAATCGTTATTAAATCAATCGAGAGCTGGGCTGTCCGAAATTGAGGCAGAATATATTGCCAGCAGTCTTCTACGAATTTGTCCTCCGGTATCGCCCCAACAAACTAATTTGGACGTTACTAAGCTGTTGAATGAGCATCCTGACCTGATCTCCATTGCCGTCGTCGAAGACAACAAGCCGATTGGCTTGATCACTCGCAATATTTTTATGGAAGGTTTAGCCAAACCTTTCCACCACGATTTATTCGATCGAAAAAGCTGCATTGCTTTTATGGACAAAGACCCGCTGGTTGTCGATCAAAACATGAGCATTCAAGAACTTAGTTTTAAAGTATTGGGCTCCGGCCGTAAAACGCTGAACGACGGATTTATTATTGCCGACGAAAATGGCGATTATCTGGGACTCGGCAGCGGTGAAGATTTGGTCAAAGTGGTTTCTTTCTTACAAGCGGAAAAAAACCGGCTGGTAACGGAAAGCATCAATTACGCAAGCGTTATTCAAAAATCCTTCCTACGTTCATCCAGAGAAGACATGAGCGCGGTATTGCAAGACTATTTCATGCACTGGGAACCGCGCGACAAAGTAGGCGGCGATTATTATTTCTGCAAAAAATTCGACGACGGATTCTTTCTCGCCTTGATCGACTGTACCGGACATGGCGTTCCC